>Ga0101944_10000722_pt1 | contig 88613 bp, 66 predicted proteins | sample DewCreD2012metaG_FD_75245 | JGI IMG/M metagenome (GOLD analysis project Ga0101944, IMG submission 75245) | Hot spring sediment bacterial and archeal communities from British Columbia, Canada, to study Microbial Dark Matter (Phase II) - Dewar... ... | reverse complement strand
AAATCCCGAGGATCTTAAACAGGCCTACCGGCTGGCAGATGCCTACCGGGAAACACGCGATTATGAAAGCGCAGCGGTCGTTTACAAAAGAGTCATGGAAGCCGACAACACAAACTACCCTCTAGCCCGTTTTTACTACGCCAAAATGCTGAAAATGCAGGGAAAATACGACGAGGCAATGATTCAGTTCTCGGACTTCAAAAAAAACCTAAACAAACTTCCCGATCAGGCCATTTATAAAAAACTTCTTAAATGCGAACAGGACGGCATTGAGATGGCAAGAAAAAATGACAAGCCCAAAGACATAAAAGTGCTTCACCTCGACAAGACTGTAAATAATAATCATGTGGACATGAGCCCGCTGTATTTCGGCAACAATACTCTTATTTATGCCTCTCTTTGGCTCGACACACTCCGTTATTTCATGCCCGGCGATACAGGCCAGAAAGCTCCGGTCCGCCAATTTTATATTGCCAAAAGAACCGGAGACTCCTGGATGGGTACCGGTCCCGCAAAATACCCCTTTAACCATCCCGATATCAACTCCTGTAACGGCGCACTTTCTCCCGACGGCAAAAGATTTTTTTTTACACGCTGTATAAAAAACTGGAAAGGCGAAACCATCTGCAGCATCTATGTAAGCCGAAAGGAAACAGACCGATGGACAGAACCCGAAGAAGTGGTAGAAGTAAATCATCCGCAATTTACTACTACACAACCGGCTGTGGGTACCGAAAGCCGCAGTGGTGCCGAAGTCCTGTATTTCGTTTCCAACCGGCCCGAAGGAAAAGGCGGACTCGACCTCTGGCATGCGATTTATAATGCCAAAACCGGTACCTTCAAGCCCCCTAAAAACTGCGGAGGACAGATCAATACTGTGGGCGATGAAGTCACTCCCTGGTACGACATGCAGACCCGTTCCCTCTATTTCAGTTCCGACGGGCATCCCGGCTATGGAGGACTGGATGTTTTTAAAACCGTGGGTGAGCTGAGGACCTGGGAACCCGTTGAAAACTACGGACTGCCCATCAATTCATACACCGACGATCTTTACTTCTCACTGATGCCCACAAGAGATGAAGGATTCATCGTTTCTAACCGGCCGGGAGGTTTCTCACACCGCGGACCCACCTGCTGCGATGACATCTACAATTTCCGGTTGCTGAGTTTTATAAAAATCGGCCTTACCGGAAAAGTACTTGCCATTCAGGACAGCAGTATATACAAAATTCTCGAACAACGTCTGGAAGACCAGAAAAACGTAGGGGAACTGGATGAAGAAGAAGAGCTGATTGAACCCGCCAAAGGGGCCATCGTAAATCTTTTCTGGCAGAACGAAGCATCCAAAACAGATATTTTCATCGCCCGCACTCAGGTTGACGATGAGGGCTCATATTTCTTTTCGCTTGAAGCAGAAAAAAAATATAAGCTGGTGGTCGAAAATTTCGGGTTCTTTAATAAAACCCTTACCACTAACACCCTTGGCATAATCCGCTCCGACACCATCCGGCTCGATGCCATCTATATCAACAAAATTCCGCTCGAACCCCTCGTCGTCAAAAACATTTACTACGAATTCGGACGGCACGAACTTACCGAACCTTCCAAAAAGGTAATTGATGAAACCATTTATAAAATAATGAGTGAAAATCCGAACATTATTGTCGAAATACGTTCACATACCGACAGTGTCAGCAGCGCCGGGTTCAACCTTAAATTGTCACAGAAAAGGGCCGAAAGCGTGGTTGAATACCTGATTGCAAAAGGCATCAAAAAAGAACGGCTGCTGGCAAAAGGATTCGGCAAAAATCTTCCGATTGCACCCAATACCAATCCCGACGGAAGCGATAACCCCGAAGGCCGTGCAAAAAACAGACGTACCGAATTCCGTATCGTTGGATCACTCGATCAATACTCCGACATCAAATATGAAGAGTAATCGGGCCTGCAGCAGGTCCGGTGAACCCGGTTAGGGTACAATGCTCGTATCTTTTTTATTATGATTCTTTTATTCGATAAATAAACATCGCAATGTTTTTTAACTTTTTACCGTTAATAAGTAAACGCAGACAACCTGTCCGCTACATTAACTTATGACTATCTTGCTTCATAAAATTGTTTAATTTTTTGGCAGAACAAATGATGAGAATTATATTTGTGAGATTGCATTTACGGATGAAGATAATATTGCTGTTACCCCTTTTGCTGCTTACTGTTCTTGGATATAGTCAGACGAGCCAGCCCCTGCCTCCCGGCGATGCCGTTACCGACACCTTATCAGTCGGTCCGGAAACAGAAGGTGAGGAAGAAAACCTGAGCGAATCGCTTACAGCACTTTCACTTTCCGAACAACTGAAAACGCATCCTGACCTTGTATATATCTGCATACCCGACACTTTTTACGATGTCCCGGCATATCTCACCTACCTTTTCTGGGACACACTGGATATTCATCCGTACGTTTCCGACCTTACCCGGATGAAAGATACTTTGTATATTCCGCTTGCCGGTTCCGATGATTATTACCACCACCCGATTTATAACAAGGTCAACTCTGACTTCGGATGGAGAAAATGGAAGTACCATTACGGCATTGATCTCGACCTGAATGTGGGCGACAGTATTTACTGTGCTTTCGACGGACAGGTCCGTATCGTGAAACGGAGTAAAAGCTATGGCAATGTTGTTGTAGTAAGACATAACAACGGTCTTGAGACTTTATATGCCCATCTCTCAAAACCTAAAGTTCAGGTCAACCAGCAGGTAAAGGGAGGTGAACTTATCGGGCTTGGAGGGAACACGGGCCGAAGCACCGGACCCCACCTTCATTTTGAAATACGTTACCTTGGCGGCGCAATTAACCCCAATGATATAATTGATTTTTCCGAAGGTAAACTGAAATCAGATACGTTAACCGTATGCGCTGCGCTATACTCATACCTGCACGATGTACGTCAGGTCCGCTATCATGTGGTTCGTTCGGGTGACACACTGGGTAAAATTGCCAGAAAATACGGCACCTCGGTTTCACAACTCTGCAAACTGAATCACATGACACCCAAGACCACTTTACGGATCGGACGCAGAATCCGCTATACATAAGAAATAAGTCCGGTTATGAACGAACTGAACGTGCCTCAGGAAAAAAAGAAAAAAAGCGACCTGCTGTACTTTGCTGTAATCATAATTCTTTTGCTTTCCAATATCTTTTTTGCCTATAAATTCTTTACCATGCGTAAGGATAAGGTTTTTGTTGAGGTTGAGCTGAAAGAAAAAAGCAACGAAAAAGAAAGACTTCAGCAGGAACTCGAAACGATGCTGGCGGATTATGAGAATCTGCAGACTGACAATAAAAAAATATCAGCAGAACTCGAAGGGGAAAAAGAAAAAATAAAAGAAATGCTGGAAGAGATTAAAAAAATCAAATCCGCCAATTCATATCAGATTTCCCAGTACAAAAAAGAACTAAATGTACTTCGTGAAATCATGCGAAGCTATATCGTTCAGATTGATTCGCTGAATACCCGGAATAAAATTCTGGCCGAAGAAAACAAGCAGGTCAAAACCGATTACCATAAAGTAAAAACCGAAAAAGACCAGCTCGAGCAAAAAGCCGAAACACTCTCTACCAAAGTATCGGTGGCAGAAACACTCAGGGCTATGAATATTTCGGCAATGGGAATTAATGATAAAGGCAAGGAAGTAGGAAAGTCAAAACGAACAGAAAAAATTAAGGTTTGCTTTACCTTGGCCGAAAACGCAGTAGCCAAAGCAGGCAACAGAACCATCTTTCTCCGGATCGCAAGACCCGATAAAATGATCCTTGAGAATCCCGAAAATGCATTCTTCACCTTCGATGGCCAGGATATCATGTATTCTGCCCGCCGTGATATAGACTATCAGAATCAGGATATTGACATGTGTATATACTGGAACAACGATGGCACCCTGATTTCAGGAGTATATACCATTGACCTGTACAGCGACGGGAAGAAAATAGGCACTGCAACGTTTGCACTTAAATAATATATTACAGTCGCTTGAAAGCACGGGTATTAATTATTGCCAACCAGCAACCGGATTGTGCGCCCAACCAGCGTTTCCGATTTGAACAATACCTTGATTTTCTTCAAGACAACGGATACCACTGCGAAATCTCACCTTTACTTTCATGCTCCGAAGCCCGTCTTTTATACGACAGGGGACATTATTTAAAAAAAGCGCAGCTCATCCGACGTTCCTATACACAACGAAAAAACGACCTGAAACGGATTGATGATTTCGATTTTGTATTTATTTCGCGTGAATCGCTTATGACGGGTTCGTTTTTCTTCGAAAGGAAACTGAAACAAATTAACAAACCCTTTATCTTCGATTTCGACGATGCCATCTGGAAAATAGACGTATCACCCGCCAACCGGCATTTCAGCTGGATGAAAAATCCGGCAAAGACTTCCGAAATCATCCGCATCGCTACAAGGGTAATTGCCGGAAACCACTATCTTGCTGAATTTGCTGAAAAGTATAACCCTCATACCGTTATTATCCCTACAACTGTTGATACGTCCCGCTTCAGAAATCTGCGAACCCGCAGGGATTCACAAACGGTGATCATCGGATGGTCGGGCTCCAATACCACTATCGCACACCTTAAAACCATTATCCCTGTTCTGAAAATCATAAAGGAAAAGTATGGTGAAAATGTTGCGTTCAAAGTCATTGGCGACGAAAAATTCCTGTGCGAAAATCCTTCTGTTAAAGGAGAAAAGTGGACCTCTGCAGATGAAGTGGAAAAGATGAATGAATTCGATATTGGAATTATGCCCCTGCCCGACAACGAGTGGACCAAAGGCAAATGCGGACTGAAAGGACTTACCTACATGGCCTGTGAAATCCCTTCTGTCATGTCTCCCGTTGGTGTTAACAACGAAATCATCCGTCACGGCGAAAACGGATTTCTAGCAAAAACCGATGAACAATGGATTGACGTGCTGAGTGCCCTGATTGAATCGCCCGAACTCAGAGAAAAAGTTGGCAAAGCCGGAAGACAAACCGTTATTGAAAAATATTCGGTGGAAGCAAACAAACAGAAATATCTGGATTCTTTTAACGAGATACTTAATAGGAAAACACCAAGGCAGTAGCAAAGTTCTAAAACGAAAGTTCTCTCTTAAAGGGATAATTTATGGTACTTTGATAATAAGAGTGAGAATGAGATTTCACTGAGTTTCCTCGCTCTGTTCTCTCATTCTCACTCTGTCTTAGTGACCCCGGAGGGATTCAAACCCCCGACTTTCAGAACCGGAATCTGACGTTCTATTCAGCTGAACTACGGGGCCGGTAAGGAAAGCAAAAATACAAAATAATCTATGAACTGCAATACCTAAAGATTACGGATATCATCAATCATGTCGTCTATCTCACTTAAAAATTCGGCATCAATAAAGGGATCGCTGAACCGCAGATATGCCTCTTCGAGCCGGTCTCTGAATTCTTCCAATTCATCATGGCTTGTAACAAAAGATAACCTGTAAATGACATATCCGCGCTGCAAACGATAAAATATCTCTTTCCACTGCTCATTGTAGAGTGAATGGTCTGTTTGCGCCTTATCAAAAAAAAGCTGAACAAAAACCGTCCTGAAAGGATTGAATGTCAGTTGCGGATGATTTATGCCCGTACGGCTATCGAGCAGCATAGTGCCATACAAGCCGCGTATGCTGCTAATGCCCAGTTCGCCTGCAAAACGATCGAGCAACAGGCGGTCGGGTGGCAGCAGCCGTTGGTCAAAATACTGCTCCAAAGCGCTGACATACTCTTCAAAAACAACATCAACCTTGTTCTTCCGGGAAGGCATTTTTTTATTTTTTCGGCACTAAAAATAGTTAATCTTTCAAAATTTTCCTCTATCTTTACCCATAACGGGTTAAATATGAATCAACGGATCATAGCACTGGTGTACGATTTCGATGGAACATTGTCGCCTCTGGCCATGCAGGAATATACGGTACTTCCGGCCCTGAACATAAATCCCGAAAAATTCTGGAAAGCCGTTGACCTGGAGGCGAAAAAAACATCATCCGAGCCCATGCTGGTATATATGCGACTGCTGCTGGAAGAAATGGAAAAACGCAACCATTATGTCACCCGCGCAGAATACAAACGAATGGCCGCAAAAATTGAATACTACCCTGGTGTCAGCGATTGGTTTCCACGCATCAATCAGTTCGTAAAAAAAGAAAGTAAAACGAAAATACAGGTTGAGCATTTTATTATTTCATCAGGGATGAAAGAAATTCTTGATGGTATAGCCATCCGTAAATATTTCCGGCAGATCTATGGGTCCGAGTATCATTACAACAGCAACGGCAAGCCGGTATTCCCCAAAATGCTGATTACCGATACAACCAAGACGCAATATCTCTTCCGTATCAACAAAGGACGTGAACATGTTGCTGAATCCATTAATGAACATATGCCTGAAAACGAAAGGCGCATACCCTTCAGTAACATTATTTATATCGGCGACGGACTTACCGATGTACCCTGCATGACACTTGTACGTAAAAGCGGCGGCTACGCCCTTGCCGTCTACTCAACAAAGTCAACCGGTGGGCTAAAGGTTTGTCAAGGGTTGCTTAAATCCGGGCGGGTATCCTATATTGCGCCCGCAGATTATAGAAAAGGATCGACGCTCGACAAGTATATCAAATCACTGCTAACCACACGCATCAGCGAGTTGCTACAGAAATGAAAAAAAAATCAGCCGCATTGTTTTCTGTTATTTTAATTACCATCTCTTTGTCCGGAAAAGAGTACGTTGCTGTTAAAACATTGATGCAGCAAAAAAAAATTACTTTAATCATATCAGGCAACGGAACATATCAGGAGTATTGTGTACTGTTCACGCTAACCAATCTGACAAACGACAGTGTTTTCGTTTATATTGAACCGGGTTTGCGGCTGATTTCTACTGACACCGGGGCAACAGACATTGTACTGTTCCGCGAGCGCAAGTTTATGCTCAAACCACGCGAAGCGCTTAACGTTCCGGGGTATGGATTCTCGGCGCAATGCTTCAAGCGCGCGCCATCAAAAAAAACGCTATTCACACTGGGCGCACCCGTCCCCGGCTACTGGATGAAACTGATATCGCTCACTAACAACCAACGTTTTCCGGCCACTGCTATTCAGCAGGCACTATGGGTTTTAACTGACCATATCCCCTTGTCGGCTATTTATTCGGGAAACCTCGACGAGATAGCGCCTCTGCGACAATTGATTGCCGGGCTCACAGGCGATGAGGTGCCCTGGTATTCGATACAATACCAGACAGATTCGCTCCGGCTCTTCACAGCCAAACCCGAACGGCTCTCAGGGGTAGTTGATTATTTCCTTTCGCATACCACCGAGGTCACCATCAGCGTGCGCGATACCGGCGGTTATTTAATCCGTAACCTTATGAACGAAGTAATGCATAACTCGGGCGATTATGGATATGCCATTGACCTGCAGATAGGAAAATGGAAAAAAGGCGATTATAAAATATACATTTATGAAAATTTCCCAAAAATCATGAAATTATATACTTTTAGCGTTGAATAGATAAATATGAAGAAAGACAAAAAAAAGGAACTGAAAATAAAAATCAAACAACAAAAGAAAGTTGAATCACCTCCCGATTTCATAACTCCGGCAACCCGGGGCTTAATACCCTATGTGCTGATTACTGTTTTGGCTTTTATGTTGTATAATCATACATTTAATTACAGCATTGATAAGCTTGATGAAGATTATATCATTAAAAATAATCTTCCTTTTTTAAGTAATATTGATAATTTCAAAGAGTCAATGCGGCGCGACGCCTTTATGCGTCCCAAAGGCGAGGCCTTCTACCGGCCGTTACAAAACGCTTCGTATGTGATTGATGCGTCATACGGGCCGAAAGATAAAGACGGAATACCTACACCCAAAGGATTCCGCTTGTCGAGCTTACTCATGCATATTATCATCTGCAGTTTACTGTTCTTTCTGCTCACCAAATTGAATTTACACAAGAGCGCATCCTTGCTGGTATCACTAATTTATTGCTGTCATCCACTTTTTGTCCATACCATTGTATGGCTGCCTTCACGCGGGGATATACTGCTTACCCTTTTTACACTGGCAGGGCTGATAACCTTTATCTATTATCTGGAGAAAGGGAATGTGTTGTTCTTATTAGCCAACCTGGCATTCACGGGCCTGGGTATTTTTTCAAAAGAATCAGGCATACTGATTCCCGCGCTATATGCCGGTTATCTTTTTTTTACCGATCGTAAAAGGTTATTCAAGCCAACAATGCTGCTGATCTATGGATTGTATATCGGAATAATTGCCATTTATTTTTATTACCGCACCTCTTTCATCGTTACAGAGGAAAGTCCACAAACATTAGGTATCCGTCCCTTTTTATATAACTTACCTACCATTCCGGAAACCATTGGTAAATTATTTGTTCCGTATTATTTATCAGTAATGCCCAGATTCACCGGCGCTGTAACGTTTATCGGAATGGTATGCATTGGTCTGTTAACATGGCTGTATATAAAAAATAAAAAAAGTTTATCGGCACCGTTAATGCTTACAGGTATCGGCTGGTTTATATTGTTTTCGTTTCCTGCTATGATATACCGGCATTTTTATGGAGTCAATTCATATGATTATATTGAGAGTCGTGCGTATCTGCCACTGATTGGAATTATTATCTTCCTTCTGTCGGCCGAAAGTTTGCAAAAAAGCAAAATATTTCTTTATACACTGTTAATTCTGATTCCGGTATTTTTATTCATAGGATACCGGCGCACCGCTATTTATAAAGACGGCATCACCTTTTACAAACAGGCCATTGCCACCAATCCGCACAGCGCTATGGCCTATTACAACATGGGGAATATTAAATATTACGAAAAAGATTATAAAGCCGCTGCAGCCGTTTACAATAAAGCGCTCGAACTGTTCCCCGGCTATCCTGATGCATATAACAACTTAGGCAGCGCTATTGGCTCGATGGGCGACTATAAAACAGCTATTGAAAAATACGACATGGCCATTAAGCTAAAATCAAATTATGCCGATGCATATATGAACCGTGGTACATTATACTACATGCAAGGTAATTACCAACAGGCGCTGAACGACCTCGACCTGGCCATCAAATACAATCCTCTGTCACCGGAGGCGCATTATAACCGTGGCTTGTCCAAACTCTTCCTGAACCGGAAAAATGAGGCCTGTGCCGACTGGATGCAATCAAAGCGTCTGGGGATGGCGCGCGCCGACGAGGCACTGAAAGCGTATTGCGGGAAATAACCAGAGAATATTCTTTTATGAGCAAACACCACAAATCAACAAAACCCAAAAAACAACTACGTGATCCAAAAGGTCAGGTTTCACAAAAAACAACAAAACCGGTTAATGACTTTTTCGATACCGTTATCGGCAACAAAGCCATATTTCTTGTATTAGCGATTATACTATTCATTGGTATCTGGATATTTAAAGATTACCTGACATTTGAAAAGCTTTATATCTTCAAAGATATCGGAAGTGATACCTACAATGCATTCGTGCCATTCTATACTCATAATTCTGAATACTTCCGTACGGATGGTATTCCCATGTGGTCGTTCAACACAGGTATGGGACAAAATATATTTCCCGGTAGTTTAAATTCACCTTTCTATTTACTGCTTTGCCTTCCCTCTAAAGAAAATATAGGATATGTAATTGTATATGTCGAATTATTGAAACTATTACTGGGCGGAATGCTCTTCTTTTTTTACTTACGGACGCTTCGTTTATCCCGTTATGTATCAATAATCGGCGGAGTGCTGTACGCTTTTACCGGTTTTATGATTGTTGGCGGCACCTGGTACGGTTATTCTATTAATGCAGTGAATATCGCTTTACTACTCCTTGGTTTCGAAAAACTTTTTTCAAAAAATAATTTCCTGATACTCCCTTTAGCAGTAATGTTTATAAGTTATTCGGCTTTTGAATTATTTACTTATGGCTTATTCCTTTTTATCTATTCATTGGTACGTTATATGGATGAAAAAGAATGGGACCTGAAGCAATTTTCTATTCTTACCGGAAAAATGGCTGCGCTTGGCGTAATTGGTGTTGCCATGAATGCAATGTTGTTTGTCAGCCCGCTTATTACCATGCTACTTAGCCCCCGTGTCAGTGGCGCTTCCGGACATTTTCAATCGTTACAGAGTGTGCCGGTTTTTGCATTTGACAATTTTTCCACCCTGACTTACAGCGGCGGATTGCCATTGCATCATCTTAAAACCGCAATACTGAGAATGTTTTCGAGCGATCTGATGGGAACAGGAAAAGATTTCAGGGGCTGGTATAATTACCTTGAAGCACCAATGTTTTACAGCGGACTACTGACACTACTCATGGTTCCATCAGTATTTGCATATCTTGATAAAAAACATAAACGAATCTATGGTTTATTTCTCTCCCTTTGGGGCATTCTTATTCTTTTCCCTTATTTCCGCTATGCATATAATCTGTTTGCCGGCGATTACTACAAAGTAGGAATATCATTAATTGTTACCCTCGTACTCCTTTATTACGGAATGAAATCACTCGATCTATATCTCAAAGCCGAAAAAATAAATTTTGGTGTGATAGCCGCATCTTATGCCGGTTTAATGTTATTATTATTTTTACCATACTACGATGAAAAGATCCGGATAATTAATACCGATCTCCGAAACAAACTAGCATTATTCCTTTCAGCATACTTTATATGTATCTGGCTCCTTCGTTTTATTGCATTGCGAAATATTATTCAAATTTTATTGATTCTAATTCTTATCATCGAGCTAGGATCCCTATCATGGATTTCAACCAACAAGCGTATGATAATGACCAAAAATGAAACAAAACAAAAAACCGGATATAACGATTATTCGCAAGATGCCGTAGATTATATCAAAAGCATTGACTCAGGTTTCTACCGCGTAAACAAGATGTTTTTTTCGGGTACTTCAATGCATACCAGTTTCAATGATGCTCAGATACAGGGATACTATGGAACCCCCAATTATGCTTCATTTAATCAATTGAATTATATTAATTTTTTAGCCCAACTGGGTGTCATCCGCGATACTGTAGAAACTGAAACCCGGTGGGCTATTGGACTCATAAACAGACCGCTGCTGCAGGTTTTTGCCAGTGTTAAATACAATATCTACAGGCAGCCACCCGGCGGTTTTTATAATTTTGGTTATGATACGATTGCCCGGTTTGGCGATGTAACGGTACAAAAAAGCAATTTTTTTCTTCCGCTCGGATTCACATATAATACGGTTATCCCTTACAACGTATTTGAAAAGATGTCTATGCCGGCACGTGAAATCCTACTGTTGAATGCATTTGTTGCTGATAAAAAAGATTCATCTGCGTATAATATGCTTAAAACTATTCAATCCTCGGATACGTCTGTTAATTATACGTTTGACGATTTACGTACCGATGTTAATGCGAGACGAAAAGATACATTAACCATAACCTCTCATAAACAAAATATTATTAAAGGATCAATCTCACTTGATTCAACCAAGTTGATGTTTTTTTCTATTCCTTTCGACAAGGGCTGGAAATGCCTTGTAAACGGGAAAGAACAAACGCTTAAAATGGTAAATATCGGCTTTACAGGACTGTTACTGGATAAAGGCAAACACACCATTGAATTACGTTTCACGCCATCTTACCTGCGCGAATCTGTGATGATCTCCATCGGTGGTTTTATTATTTATAGCATATTAATATTCCTTTATTTACGCCGGATGAATAAACCGGAACCGGACAGAAACCTGCAAACCAATGATGTAACAAAGGCATAGCTGTATTAATTTATGGACAAATTACTCAAGCGGATAAAAGAAAAAAGTACAGATGGACTTTACCACGCCATCTTTCATTCAACCTTTGAGTTTGGGAAAGAAGAATTTGGAGATATTGAAAATACGATGCTCTTTTTTAATAAACTTAATGTTCCGGTCAATTCATCAATACTTGAGATTGGTTGTGCCATAGGCAGTTTTCTGAATGAAATATCTCAGCAGGGTTATCAGAACATTTCAGGTATTGACATTGTACCGGAAGGGATTGAATATGGGAAAAAAAAATATCCTCACCTTAACCTGTCAGTATATGACGGGGAGCATCTCCCTGTCGGCTCCTATGATGTATGCGTATCATTCGATGTAATTGAACATATCCCGGATATCCGCGCGCATATCACTGCCGTATATAAAATTATCCGTCCCGGAGGACAGTATATACTTCATACTCCAAATAAATATATAAATAGTATTATTGAAACCATCCGCTGGAGGGGCTTCTTCTGGCGTAAAATCCATCCATCCCTACAAACACGGCGGAGTTTGATTCGTATCCTCCGCCAGGCCGGATTTAATAAAATTGAATTTTACCGTATTTCCCCACTAAGCCGGTATAAAATGAAAGATTTTCGTGCTCCATTGCGATTCCTGCTCAGTTTAATTCCATGGACATCATTGCCATTTTGTTTGCAAACAAATTTCTACGTAGTAGCACATAAATAAAGAAAGAAAGGCCATTTTTGTCCATTGAAAAAATTAGGTATTTATAAAATATCTTGCTAATTTTGATAATTAATAATATACATACCTGTTTAAAAACCATTCATTATAATCCATTTAGATAAACTGCCATGAAAAACATCCAGCTCTTTGTTCCCACCTTTGATATTGACGAATGCCTGAAAGAGATTCGCGAATGCCTGGAAAAGGGGTGGACAGGCCTTGGTTATAAAACCATCGAGTTTGAAAATCAATGGAAAGAATACACCGGTTTACCTCATGCGCATTATCTTAATTCAAATACCATTGGATTACAATTAGCAGTAAAGATTTTTAAAGAAGAAAATAAATGGTCGGATGGTGATGAAATTATATCAACACCGCTCACTTTTGTTTCTACCAATCACGCGATATTATACGAGGGCTTAAAGCCAGTGTTTGCTGATGTAGATGACAGTTTGTGCCTTGACCCCGATTCAGTCCTTCACCGCATAACACCCAAAACACGTGCAGTAATGTATGTGGGGATGGGGGGAAATACCGGCCGTTTAAACGATATTGCAGATATCTGCCGCAGCAAAAAATTAAAATTTATTTTAGATGCAGCCCACATGGCAGGTACACGTTTCAATGGAAAACACATAGGATATAATGCCGACTGTACAATATTCTCTTATCAGGCGGTTAAAAATCTACCATCTGCCGATTCAGGTATGATCTGTTTTACCGATGGTGAACTCGACAAAATCGTACGTATGTATAGTTGGCTGGGGATAAACAAAGACACCTATGCACGCACCACAGGAATGAACAAAGGCGAATATAAATGGTATTATGATGTGAGTTACGTCGGGCTTAAAGCGCACGGTAATTCAGTTATTGCATCGTTATGTATCGCTCAGCTAAAGCACCTCGACAGGGATAATGCGCGGCGGCGTGAGATCAGTGCGCTTTACGACAGCCGCTTTCAAAACAATCCTTCTATACGGTTAATCAGAATGGCTACCGGCTGTGAATCATCGCGCCACCTTTATCAGATCGCTGTTGATCAAATACTGCGCGATCCGTTAATCAGTTATCTGAATGAGAAAAATATTTTCCCGGGCGTACACTACCGTACAAACACCGATTATAAAATGTATAGCTATGCCAAAGGCACCTGCCCTAAGGCCGAAAAATATTCAACCGAAATTATTTCACTTCCGCTGCACATGAAACTGACCGATGACGAAGTTAATTATGTAGCCGACCAGGTAATTGAATATATGAGCAAAAACAACACAGGGGCATGAAGGTATTAATGATTGCACCAACTCCTTTCTTTTCCGACAGGGGATGCCATACCCAGATATATGAAGAGATCAGGGCATTGCAAAAATTGGGCTGCACAATTCGTATTGTAACCTATGGCCTTGGCCGCGATATCGGAGATATTGATATTCGTCGCACCATTAATTTTCCCTGGTATAAAAAAGTTTCTGCCGGTCCGTCGAAAACAAAAATTCTGTTGTTGCCTTTTCTGACAATGAAGGTTATTCAGCAGATTATTCTTTTTAAGCCGGTTATCATCCATGCTCATTTGCACGAAGGCGCATTAATTGCAAGATTTTGCAAGTGGTTTTTTCCGCGTAAAAAGTATCTGTTTGATATGCAGGGATCATTAACCGGTGAAACACTGCAACATGGATTTGTAAAAGAAAACAGTTTTTTTTACCGTCTTTTACTCTGGCTCGAAAAGCGTATAGCTAATTGGTTTTTTGTTATTACGCAGTCCGATACCATGATGGCCGAACTGCAGGCATTTGGAGTGCCTGAACACCGGCGGCGCAATGTTCACGATGGGGTTGATACCGAAATATTCAGGCCCATGCCCTTCAATGAATCATTGGCATTATCACTTGGTATTGACCCTGTCCGCCCGCGTATTTTGTATATGGGATTACTTGAACAGTATCAGGGCGCCGACCTGATGTTTGAAGCATTCGGATATGTTGCAAAAGCAAAACCCGAAACACAGTTTATCATTATCGGATTTCCGAATATTGATAAATATAAAATGCAATGTGACCGGTCAGGCATATTAAGTAATACTTTTTTCTTAGGAAAAATAGATTATACAAAATTGCCTGAATATTTAACCCTTGCACCTATTGCAGTAGCACCTAAGATATCACCCACCGAAGGCGATGGAAAAATTTATAATTATATGGCCATGGGCATGCTTACCGTTGCATTTGATCGCAGTGTTTCGCGCGAAATTTTGGGTGATACCGGTGTTTTTGCTGACTTTGCGGATGCGCACAAATTAGCAGATAAATTAATCCGGGCAATTGATCATCCTCAGGAAACTGTCCGTTTGGGACAACTGGCTCGCGAACGTGCTGTTACTAATCTTTCATGGGATGCTGTTGGCCAACGTATTTTTGAAGTATACAATAACCTTTAAAAAATGGAGCATAATTGCCCAATCTGTCAATCCGTTTGCCAACCATTAATTACTGATGGCAGAGATTTCTTTGTTCTTGAAGGAAATTCCCCCTCGTTTGATGTTGTATATTGTATGGTATGTCAGATCGCATTTACCCGTCCGCATCTTACCGATACTGAATTAGCGCCCTATTATCCAGATCATTTCGAGGCATTTGTGAAGAAAAAATCATTTACCGCTTTCTTGCAAACAGCAAAGTACAAAAGTGATATTAAAATGATCAGTAAAAGATTAAAAAATAAAAATGCATCATTATATGAAATTGGCGCCGGACGCGGTGAATTCCTCTCGATTGCAGCTAATGCGGGATTTGACGTTGCCGGCATTGAACCGGGAGTCAAAGGTATTGAAGCAGCAAAGCAATATTATGGCATTACGCTTGAGCAAGGTTTTGCAACCGATATAAAATATTCCCGTAAATTCGACATCGTTGTGATGCGGCATGTTCTTGAACATATCAATGATTTTAAGGACGTGTTAAAAAACATTGCACATTCCGGATTAAACACCGGAGGTGTATTATTTATCAAAGTGCCGCGTTTCGATTCATGGGAACGCCGCATTTTTAAACAATTCTGGCATGGTCTTGATTTACCCCGTCACCGCAACCATTTCACCCGTCAGGGTATCATCCGTTTACTCAGCAACTATGGCTTTCATGATATTTCAGTATATAACGAAGTGGTTCCCTATGACATCTTACGTTCACTGGAATATTTTAGCAAACATGGGAAACCAGGTATAGCCAAATTTATTTGTCGTTGGATATTACGGCTTCCCGGCTTTTTGTTAACGCTTAAATGTCAGGCAGCAGGATTACTTTTTATAACAGCCGGAGCCGGAAGAATGATCGTAATCGCAAAAAAATAAACAGAATGGAAGAATTTAATGTTCAGAAAAAATATACAGATACAGCATCCCGTTATGTTGTAATGGAGCAACGTAAATATCTTTTAACATTTAATTATAACGAGGTAATAAGGATTTTAGAAAGCAAAAAATTCGACCGCGTAGTTGATATCGGTTGCGGAAGTGGAGTGCTGATCAGAAAACTTGCGACTGAGTATCCAGATATTCAATTTTTGGGAATTGATTTTTGCCAGGAATTACTTGATATTGGAAAAAGCCAGACCCAATGCAGCAATATACAATTTAGGTATGCAGATATAATCAGCTATCATACACAACTGATTGATGATTATTCGCTTCTCAATCACAAGGTACTATTTCTGTTACTGGGGCCAATGGAACATTATCATGTACATGATACGTTTGCTCAGGCGATTTATTCAATCTGGCAAAAGACACCTTCTGCAACATTGTTAATTACCTATCATAACCGCAATTTCTTTCTGCATAAGTTGTTCAAAAGGAAAGAAAAGCGATACTGGACCGATACCGATTCAATACAGCTCTTTTTTCATGAAGGCGTACAAATGAGACGTCAGCGGTATTTTCATTTTTTTATTTTTGCTTTTTTAGTGTCAGGACTCAAAATGAATATAGGGCACAATGGATTTCTTTATATAGAAAAGATAATTGCACAATTACCTGATGCTCTGAATAAATACATATTTGTTAGTTTATTACACGTATTTGAAAAACAAAAGCATGAATAAGAGAACAGTGATATTATTTTATCCTTCACCCTGGGAAGGCGAACATCGGGGCCGTATACCCTATGCCCTGTTATATCTGGAGCGGATGATACGTGACATGCAACTGAATATAATACTGATTGATGAACAAGTGACCAGAGACTATATGTCAATACTTATGAATGTTAAAGACGATATTCTGCTGGCCGGAGTAAGCGCAATGACCGGTTATCAGATTATCGGCGGGATAAAATTTTCAGAAGCAGTTAAACGTGTTAGCGATTGCCCTGTTGTATGGGGTGGATGGCACGCAACCCTCTTACCCGAGCAATTACTTGCAAAGGATTATGTTGATTATGTTGTTGTGGGACAGGGAGAAATACCTTTTCAAAAGATGATTTCTGCTCTGCTGAATAATGAACCGATAAATACTATCAAGGCCGTAGGATCAAAACAAAATGGGCAGTTTATTATTAATCCTGCCGACAAATTCATGGATATTAATAATTTTCCTCGCATCAATCTTTCATTAATTGATATTAATAATTATATTTTTAAAAGCGCTTATTCCGACCGGTGCATTGGTTATTTCAGCAGTCACGGATGCCCATACGATTGTGCCTTTTGCTGTGTTGCGGAAGTATATGGCCGGCGCTGGTACCGGAAAAAAATTGATGATATCATTGATGATCTAAAGTATTTCAAACGAGCAGCTAATGTTGACAGCATAACATTTGATGATGATAATTTTTTTGTGAATAAGACATTCACAATGGAACTGACCCAACAGTTTATCGAGCAAAATTTAAATTTAACATGGGACACCAGTGCGCATGCCGCCCTTTTCTTAAAATTATTTCAATCACCGGAAATCGAGCAGTTTTATCGTTCCGGTTGCCGGCAGATTTATATTGGTGCCGAGTCGGGCGATCAAGCCATGCTCGACCTGATTGCCAAACAAGCCAATGTCGAAGATAATTTTGGTTTTGTTGAAATACTCAATAAGCATAAAATTACGCCATTGCTTTCTACGATGGTTGCTTTTCCGGTAGATCCAGATCGTGATATCCGTATGACCATTGATATGATTCGCAGATTAAAACTCTTCAGCCAGGACCTGCGGGCAAGAATCTTCTTTTATACCCCTTACCCGGGTACCGAACTATATAATAAAGCCCGTGATAATGGTTTTCGTCCACCGGATGAATTAGAGGGATGGGCGAAGCACACCCTGCGCAAATTTCATGCTCCATGGTGGAAACGCGACTACAGGTGGCAATTGGAATTATTCGCAAATTTCTATCTCCCGCTGGCTAATCCATCATTTTATAAGATTGTACCGGCAAAGCAGCGCCCTTTTGTGTTTCTCATCAATATGTTTTTCTATCCGGTGGTAATTCTCCGGTTTCGTCTGAATTTTTTGAAATTCCCTGTCGAAGCACTTCTTTTTTTGTTTATGCTGCGGATGTTTAATAAAATTGCCGGCACTAAGTATGCCTTAGGGTATGAAAGCTATTTTGATTAATTCGATATACAATGGCTGGCTACAACGTAAAATCATGGTATAATAGTATTGCTCTTGATTATGCCGTGATGGAACGATGGAAATATTTCTCATCATTTTATTTCCGCGTTGCAAACCGTTTCATGGAGCAGAACCGTTTCGACATTGTTATTGACATTGGCTGTGGCAGCGGAGTTCTCGTCAATGCCCTGGCAGCTAAATATCCTCTGGTACGGTTTATCGGTATTGATATCAGCGAGAATCTGCTGGACATGGCACGTGCTCAAAATAAAAACAAGAATGCAGAGTTCGTCAATGCAGACCTGTCTGAATATAAGCAGGAGTTAATTAATCTGGGCTTAACCGGCAAAAAAGTATTATTCTTGTTATTTGGAGTGGTCGCTCATTATCAGTCCTCCGATTTATTTATTAAGGCCATTACAGATATATGGAATACTACTTCGAACAGTATGATGATCGTTACCTATCATAATAAGCTGATTCTTTTCCGTTCTTTTTTTATCCGTGAAGGAAAAAAATACTGGACTGAAGAAGAAGCCCTGGCTATATTCTGTAATGCCAAGGCAAAACTTATCTGTTCACGGTATATTCATTTTCTGGTATTCGCATTTCTTATTTCTACGCTGAGGTTACGCTTCGGACACCGGTTATTATTATTGATTGAACGGCTGCTCGCCAAAGTCCCACTGCGATTGAGAAAAATAATCTTCACCGATTTTCTTCACGTTTACCAACGAATTTAATAATACCTGACGGTGAAAAAGAAACTGATTGAATTAAGTAAACTTATTCTGAAACTTGCCATCAGCGGATTATTGCTGTACTATTTTTTCAGAAAATCGGATTTTTCTACTATTCATGAAACAGTTTTTTCAATTTCGTTTTTTTCGTTTGTTCTGGTCTGTATTTTTTTCTTCGTGGGTATTTTTTTTAATGCATGGAAATGGTTTGTATTGCTTCCTGAACAAAATATCTTTTATCTGTTCCGGATATCGGTTGTCAGCTATTTTTATGCTTTTATTTTACCCGGCCAGTTATTTGGTGAAGTTTCCAAAATTCTCATCCTGCGCAAAAACAATGAGACAGAAGTGATTGCTGCCTCTGTACTGATTGATAAAATAACATCCATCATCGGACTGCTGGCCATAGGTGTCGCAGGATTATTTTTTTCTCACACTGAATACAGAATGGCATTGCTGCAATTTATGATTATCCTGCTGCTTCTTTGTTTGATTTTTTTTATTATGTCAGCCAATACCCGTTTATATAACCTGATGTGCACTATTATCCGTAAACCCAATATTTCACATAAAACATTTTCTGACTACCGTGAGAAACTATTATTTTTTTTGTATTCTATTCATTTATATTCGAGAAATTATCTTGCCTTAAGTTTTAATATTCTAATCGGTATTGGCTCCCAGTTTATTGGCATTTTTTCGTATTGGTTTATTACACGGCAATTGGGTTTCTCAGTTTCCATTGCCGACTGGTGCTGGATACAAGCCACCTTATCATTAGCACTGCTTTTACCGGTAGCCCTTGGTGGCATTGGTTTACGGGAGGGTACTTTAGTCGTTATTATGGGCTGGGTAGGTGTTATTCATGAACATTCATTATCCACCGGACTAATCATCTCGGGTTTAGCGCTGATATTGGCATTGGTTGGAGGGATCCTTGAACTATTCAGAATCTGGACTACCGTCACACCGGCTACATCAAAGTGACTATTTTGACGAACAGGTGTTTTTAAAAATTTCTGTTGCAGCCGTATGACCTAATTCGCTTGCTTTCGACAGATCGGCACATGCCAATTCTTTACGGTTTGAATTGAGGTATGAAATAGCGCGATTGAAATATGCATTAGCAAATTGCGGTTTAAATGCAATGGCCTGATTAAAATCGCTTATAGCGCCATTAATATCTCCTTTTTGCGCCCTGGCAATACCTCTATTTGAGTAGGCCTCGGCATATTCTGGTATTAAGCGGATAGCCGTATCAAAAGCGCTGATCGCCTTGCTGAAATTACCCATTTTACCGTATAAATTGCCTATATTATAATAGGTTTCGGCCGCTTGGGGATTCAGTTGCCTGGCGCGCATAAAACCAGCCAGCGCCTCTGCATTTTTTCCTTCGGCTTCCAGTTGAAGCGCTTTCCGGTTCTCAAGCATATATTCACTTTCGGCTGGAATCATATCAAGATAACGACGGGCTTCTGCAAAACCCGGTTCAATCTCCAGCGCTTTCCTGAAATCTTCAGCCGCGCCAGCAAAATCTTTCAGAATAAATTTTACCACACCACGGTTTTTAAATGTAAGCGCAAACTGCGGATTATATTTTATTGCACTGTCATAATTGCTTAACGCCGAACGATAATCATTCAACACATAATACAGATTAGCTTTATTATTAAATGCCTGATAATTTTGTGGATTAATACGCAATGCCTGATGATAATCTGACATGGCCCCTTCGTAATCTTTTTTATCCTTCCGGGCAATTCCCCTATTATTCCATGCGTCCAGGACATAGTTATATTTTGATAAGACATCATTCCATAAAGTAATGCTGTCCTTCCATATTTTCGAACGGGCATGGGTAGTAATGGTTATAAACAAAATAAATACCGAACCAATCAGAACCGCTATATTTTTAGTACGTTCAAATAAACGCTCCAAACCATACCCGGCCAGTATCCAAAGCCCGATACCGGGAACATACATGTACCGGTCGGCCATTAATACATGGCCAATAGGAATTAATTGCAGCATAGGCGCAATATTCAGGATAAAAAACAAAGAACAAAAGGCCTCCATCCTGCGGTTTTTAATAATCAGCCATATAACCAGTGCAGCAATAGCTAAAGCCGGAAGGATATAAAACCAGTAGTAGAATGGTATTTGTCCGTCGGGTTTAAGAGGATATGGATAATAGGATGATAGATTCAGAGGGACAACTGAACGGATAAGGTATTGACAAAAACCATATGATGCAAAAGCGATTCGCTCGATAAAGGAGAAATAAATATTCATGGTCATGGCATCCGATGTTTTCTGGGTTAGTATTCCCAGTACACCGAAAAATACGGATAATAGGATAAATGGGATTTTTTCAATAATCACCTGCCGGTTAAAAAGATTTCGTTTTTCAAGATAATCAATCAAAAAAAACGAGAAAGTAAGCGTCACTCCCTGTTCTTTCGACAGGCACGACAGGATAAAATACAATGCCGTGATCCAGATATATTTAATTTTTTTTGAGCGGCAGTAAGTCACATAACTAATAAGCGACAACAGGTAAAAAAGAGTGTAAAGCACGTCTTTACGTTCAGATATCCATACTACGGCCTCAACATTGAGGGTATGAATACCAAAAAGCGCCGATGTAGCAAACGCGAGTAACCTGCGGTTGAAAAGTAGCAGCACAAGCCGCCATACAAGCAATGTATTAATAAGATGAAATAAAAAGTTGGTGAGATGAAATACAAAGGGATTGAAACCATCAATCAGGTAATCAATATTCAGAGAAAGCATGGCCAGAGGGTGGTAATGGCCCATGTGCGGCTGCGTAAAAATGTATTTCAGGTTTTCGGCCGAGAGCGAATGAATATGCTGGTTCTCGAGTACGTAATAGCTATCGTCCCAGTTGGTGAAATCATTCTGCAACGCAGGATAGAGTGCTGTCATGGTAAGGATCAGTACCAGTACAGGGGTAAAAAAATGCGTATATGAAACTGGCCTGATCATTGGGCACATTCACGTTTATACATCGTTGCAGCGCCTGCATGCCCCAGATCAGTAGCTTTTTTCAGATCACTGCATGCATTGGCTTTTTGTCCGGTTTGATAATAAGCAATAGCCCGGTTAAAATAGGAATTGGCATTGTCGGGCGCGAGCCGGATGGCCTGATTAAAATCGAGCAATGCCTGTTGAATATTGCCACTGCTTGCTTTAGCTATACCCCGGTTGCTGAAAGCATCGGCATAGTCAGGTTTACGTTCTATGGCCTTATTGAAATAATCTATGGCCTGGGCAAATTGTCCCTGCCGTCCAATTAGGTTACCCAAATTATAATATGCTTCGGGCATATCAGGCAAAAGAACCGTGGCCTTTTTATACAGATCAGCAGCTTCCTCAGTTTTGCCCTGTGAGGCCAGAATCAATCCCTGCCGGTTTAATTCGGCATATTGCCTTTTTTCTTTCTCTCCCGGTATCTCAATGGTTATGCCTTGTTTGGCCAGCAATGGTTTAAGAACTTCAATCCCGTAAATTGCCTCAGCATAATTCGGATTAATTTTTAATGCCTGCAAATAATCATCCGCAGCGCCCTTATAATCATTCAGCATATGCTTAACACTGCCCCGGTTTTTCCATGCGATATGGTCCGATGCATTAATTTTAATGGCTTCGGAATAATCGTTCACGGCGCCCTGAAGATCGTTGAGCCGGTACTTCAGGTTTCCACGGTTATTGTATGCCTCGCTGAGTGAGGGATTCAGCTTTATTACCATATCATAATCGGCAATGGCCCCGTTCAGATCGTTAGTTGCTTTACGTGCTGCCGCTCTTCCATAGTAAGCATTAGCCGAAAACGGGTCAGTGGCAATAGCTTTTTCAAAATCAGCAGCAGCAGCAGCATAGTCCTGTAAATCAAGATAGGTGTTTCCACGGCTGGTGAGCACTTCCACTTTTCCCGGCTTGATTTTATCAGCAGCCGTATAGTCGGCTATTGCACCGGCAAAATCCTGAATATCCCGTTTCAGAGCTGCCCTGTTAATATACACGTTAAAAAAGTCGGGAAAATCATTTATGGCCTGATCGAAATCGGCAAGCGCTGCCGTATAGTTTTTCAGGTAATAGTGGCAGTAACCGCGGTTAGCCCTTGCATCTTTATGATATCTGTTAAGTTCAAGAGCTTGCGAATAGTGAATAATGGCAGTATCATATTTTTCTAACACCTGTTTTGCCTGTCCAAGATTATACCACGCAAGAGGTATCTGATCGTATTTCTTTACCACATCATTCCATAATACAACGCTGTTATTCCATATCTGGGTCCGTTGAAAAGTCATGACACCAAGAATAACCGAATAGATCACCACTGCAGCAATAGCTGTTTGATTTGTTTTTTTGTTCTCAATATATTTCGACAGAAAGGCGCCGGCGATAAACACAAAGCCGACTGAAGGCATATAGCTATACCTGTCGGCCATAATAGCATCGCCTACAGGCAGTAGCTGCAGAATAAGGATTGCGTTAGCAAGAAAAAATCCCATACCGAAAAATAATATCGGTTGCCGTTTAAATGCATATAACATAAGCAACAGGTATAAGCCAGCAGGAATCAGAAAAACATAGTAATAAGCAGGGATTGCAACACCCATAGGAGGATAAGGATAAAATGCCGATAGCTTATATGGAAAAATAAGTTTCCCTAAATAATTGGTCAAACTATATGATGCAAAGGCGATGCGTTCGTAAAGCGGAAATTTGTTAAGCCCTGTGGCTTCGGCTTCGCGCTGTGCAAGAATAGCAATTATACCAAAGACAACAGATAAAATGATAAAAGGGATTTTTTCTGTCCAGATATTTTTTTGTTTCATATTGCGGCCTGCAAAATAATCAACCAACGGAAGAGTAAGCGTTAAAGCAACGGCCTGGCCTTTGGACAGCAGGGATAATAAAAACAATCCAAGGGCGAGATAGTATGCCTTTTTTTCTTTCTGCTTGATAAAAAACACATAAGCCGACAGGGATGCAAGATAAAACAAGCCATACAGCACATCTTTCCGTTCACTGATCCATGCCACCGATTCGACATGAAAGGTATGCAAGCCGAACAGGCCGGCAGCAACAATAGCAGCCGTCAGATTGCTCAGCAACAGGAGTACAAGAATAAATACCAACGCTGTATTCAGGGTATGAAGTACGATATTGGTAAAATGAAATCCAGATGGTTTACCATGGAATAACTGATGATCAAGAGAAAGCGACAACATAGCCAACGGGTGATAGTTACCCATGAAGTATTCACTGAATGCAGCAGTAATATTTTTAATTGTAATGGTCTTTTGCGGGTGCTCGGTGACATATTTACTGTCGTCCCAATTCACAATATCACTTTTTAAGCCAGGAGTATATACAATAAACGTTAAACTGCAGATAACAGCGAGCCAGATAGCTGCTTTTTTTGCATCCAGCCCCGGAAGATATTTCTCAATATTCATAAGGAATCAAAATTGAGAACTAAAAATAATCAAATGTTTGATTAATCCCAAATCCTCAATAACTTATCATGCCGGATACTCCACTTACGTGTAACAGCAAGAATTCAGATCAGGTATAACAGAGAATAGTGCCGGACGGTAAAATAGCTTAGTAAACCACAAACCTGCCCCTTTGGTTATTATACTGATAATAGTAAATGCCCGGCTTGTATTGCGATACATCAACCTGTAAGTGGTTAAAAGCGCCACCAATCATAATCCGGTCAATCTGTTTGCCTTCCTGTGAGTAAATTGACAGAACAGCTGTTTCATTGACAGGAAGGAAATATTCAATGGTAATTTTTTCGTCGGTCGGATTGGGATATGGTCTGCGCACTGAATTTGTACTTTTTTTAAGGTGCGCTGCTTCTTGTACTTTACCCGGCAGACGATAGTAAACAGTTGAATCTGTATATCCCGTTGACGGGTTCCAATAACGCAATTTTAATATGTAATTATTATCTTCATCATAAAGTTGGGAATAAACCCTTCCATAATAAATACCAAATTGTTTTAATATACTTCCATCTTCATTATATATTATTATCATGGATGTGTCATACGTGGATGTGAAGTATGAAACCATATATTCATATTCGTTGTCTGTGTCAAATATTCTTTTGGATAGATCAAAATCCCAATCAGAAAGTTTTATTCCGGGTATTTCAGGAATTATAATCTGTTTATAAAAACTATAATCCTCATTAAAAATATCAAAGGTATCAAGTGTCCGGTCTGCTTCGTTATATAAATGATAAAAACAGACATCATAAATGGAATAAACTTCACAATTAAACGTATGCAGGTGCACAAACTGCGCCTGACTTGTATTCATAAGTGCGAGCATAAAATGTAAACAAATTATTTTTTTCATATTAAATGGTTTAGTGGTTAACAAACATAATTATTTAACTCTTATAAGGTATGCGACAGCAAAATATGGCGGCCTGTTCTCATGCGCTGATGCTGCGATGGATACTGCGTTAGGTGCAGTGGTAAACCCATGCTGGTGATAAGATGTAGAATTATTAAGTGCTCCATATTGGTATGTATGATAATTAGAATCGGTATTTAATCCTACTGAATATTCATAATTACCTTTATCTGTACGATGATTTAATTTAACAATGATATCATGGTAATGAGCCCCGTCATTATTGGTTATTCCGGTATGGTAGTGCGACGGCATTGCCGATTCATTGGCACTCAGTTTATGATAAGATTTTCCACCGGTTTCGCACATCTGGTAATTGGGATTTTGTCTTCCGTCGGTGGATCGGTAAGGATCAACTTCCGGTGCTTCATCCTCACCGCCGTATGCAATACCGTTAATTGCCCCAACAATAAACCGGCCGCGCAGGTCGGGTGATCTAACATTACCGTATTCCCTGCCATTGCATAATGCCCAGCCATCCATGGACCGTACTCCCAAGCCGCGGAAATCGAAGTCGGCAAGTGTACCTGACCACATAATAATTGAACCAACAGGTAAAATACCATAACCCTTAAACTTAAAGGCGTTAACCGTATCTCTCACGTTAACAGAATTATTTATTTGAACAGGCGACTGAAAAGTAGCTATGCCCTCTGCTGTCATAGCGGCGGGTGATTGGCTATAGAGGGGATTCAGGCATTGCCATCCACGTTGTTTGGTATAGTAGTAATATTTATTATCGGAGGTGTCGAAATAAAACAGGCCGTCGGCACCAGCAGTATCAGTAATCACCCGGTAACCCTGATAAATACGCGGTACCATCATCCCTTTATCCGGTGCATTCATTTGCATAATTGCGGCCTGGTGCGGATGATCACAATTAATCCCAACCTGACCATTAACACAACATTGAAAAATTATTCCAAAAAATAACAAGCAAAAAAATCTCTTCATAAGTAATAGCGGGTTATTAATAAATATTTCTGTTCAGTTGAATATTTGTGCGGTTATCGCTGAGCCATTGCCGCGACACCTTTAAGGCAGAAACATAATCAATAGCAACAATATCGCCCGATGCGTCAACGCTAAAAGGAAAACCAACAATATACCGGGCGAGATATTCCATCAGCCGATAGCCACAGCTTATGGGCTCGTTTCCTCCGCCATTAGCGGGAAAGCATTTTTTTTCGTTTTTCTGAATCTCATCAATCAGAAATAAAAAAACCGGTGGCTGACGGATGTAAACCAGATCGGACACTAAGGAATTAACGGTTGCATCATTTATTCCATACTTTTTTGCAACAGACAAACAGTACTGAATTTCAAACTCGTCACCCATGCGGGCAAGAGCAAGATGCGCAGCCCACATCACAGAAAGATTGCGTGTATCGGCAGCAGCGGCTTGCAGTTCCGAACGGCATTCCTGCAAATCAAGATATCCTGCAAGTTTAATCAAACGATCTTTGTGAAATCCGGAGTAAAAAACTCTTTTGCATAAAGAATCCTTATGCGCGTCACTGAAATCATCGGCTGAATAGCCAGTTAAATGATTAATGGCTATACCGCTGATCCCGCCATTCCTGTCGGATATTGCACGGATATAAAAACTGATCATTCCGTGAATAACCTCTTTTGAGTTACTTGTCCGTGTCATCTGCGCCAGTTCCTGTAAACAAAATAACCGGACATTCACATTGGTGTCATTTAATAGAGGAGTAAGATAACTGATTGCATTAAGGATATCTTTTTCACTATACCGTGAATAACTATTGGAATAGGGTATACTCTTTTTATTCCGGACATCAGAGATTTTTAATGCCAGTTTTTTTTCCACACGTTGTCCTGACAAAACAAGGGTATGAATTAAAATACAAAATATGGCCACAAATCGGTTCATGCAAATTTTTGACTAAAATAGAATACACAAAAAAAATTATCAAGAAAAAAACGGATAAGAAATGAACGATTAGCCAATAGCATTTTTAAGCAATTAAACCCGGAACCATAAACTCAACATTCCGATTATTCAGAAAAAAAACACTCCTAATGCAACTGTGCCAAAAAATTGATTTTCAAGAGTGTTTTTACAATTGAAATATACAATTGCAACAACCGGAATAAAAAGGTACCGGGCATAACCGACCGGCGAGAAAAAATACTACTTCTTTTGAAAAGTAGCAGTAAGCTTCTCTGTATAAACTGAATTAGATGAACTATATGGAGCCGAAGCCGACACGCTGATTGTTTCTGATTGATCCAACGAAACAGTAAACTGCTTATTTTCAAGATTATCAATATGATAATAAATAGCATCGCCGGCGGTTAGACCTCTCCAGGCATCCGACTTCTCGCCAAGGTAATAGGAGTCAGTAAAATAGTCATATAACGAAACAGTATATGTACTCTTAGTTACTGATAATACGATGCATTCCTTGTTCTCAATTTCGTTTTCTTTATTCTTTCCGGCAAAATACCAGATGCCTGAATATTTTCCGGTCATAGGAATTGATTTTCCCTGTCCAGTAAGAGTTCCTGTAGTAACTCGTTCGAACGTACCATCTTTCTTTATCTCCAGCTCCTCACTATAGGGTCCGGAAATAGTGACTCCATCATCCATTCCGGTAATTGTCTTTCCGTTAAAATCGTAACTGCTCACCGTATTAAAAAAAAATATATCCGACTTCATTTCGGTAAGTTTCCATTTACCGCAGATACGCGCCTTACGCGAAAGTAAAGATATTGCAGGGTCATCATCACCCTTTTTGCAGCAGTTTAGTGCAAGAAATGCTGTTAACAGCAAAAATCCATTTAATACAATCTTTTTCATATTGGTTAATTTTAGTGTTAATAATTTTCGGACAAATGTAATATCCGGAACGAAAAAAACAAATAAACCCATTCTATGCAATAGAAGGTTTTCTATTGCATAGCGATTAAGAAAACACATACCATTTAGCTTGTCTATCAACAACCTAAATGGTTGTTTTTCTAATTCGGGTCACCTTCGAAAATTCTTTGGTGACCAAGGATTAACCCAACTAATCCAATAGTTTACCATTTCTAATGGTTTCTATTGAATAAGTTGGGATAAAAAAAATAAAGCAAGACGATTAATACCGACTATACAAATTAATAGTCTGCTGTAAATAGAATTATACCATTTGGAATTATAATTTAGTCCAAATGTCATTCGTATAATGCCGATGTAACAAATGTTTAGTCCATTTACATTGGACTATTACATTTGTCCAATCGGTATTACACGATTAAAGTACTAGTAATCCTACCAAAATATCCTGACAAATATCTCTGTTAAAAAAGGATTACACCAATGAATATGACTAAACAGACAATTATGGATTTACTGTACCTTTATTTCCATCTGCAATGTTACGGGTTCGCCGGCAGGCCCTGTGGCTGAAACGGTAACAACATAATTACCCGGTTCATTGTATATATGATATGTTTCACTGTTTATGGTACGCACAGGGCTGCCATCACCGGCATCCATTTGTATAGCACCAATAACATTCATTAATCGGGTTACAATGGTTACTGTATCGCCGCGATGGATATTGCGAACCGGTGAATGGTAGATCCATCCGTAAGTGATATTTTTTTTTCTCCGGAGATCAAAAACCCTGATTTGCAAAAAATCCCTGTCAACGGCCCCGCTCAGCGTAGTAACCTTCAACAATGCTGAATACAGTCCGGGTTTTCCGATAACAAATTTAACTAACGGCCGTTTAACTGTTGTTCCGCCCGGCAATTCCCACTCATAGTGTAAAATGCTGTCCTCTTTGCGAGCGACAGAACGGGTACCGTCAACGAGTATTTCCTGTCCGGGAAGGGCAAAGCGGTAACCGCCTGCAATAGCTAATACAGCATCCGGATAAGTATTAAAATAGCTTTCAATAACAGCAGGGAAGAGTGATATTTCAGTTTCATGAATTCTTGCAGAGAAATGTAAATGCGGATCAGCCACCTGTGATTTTTTACCGGACCAAGTCATGCCTGTTTTACCAAGAGTATCACCCTTTTGAATTGTTAATCCAACAATCAGGGAAGGCACCATACTTTCAATATCCATGTGTGAAAAAGAATATTCAATACTATCGGTCGAAAGGATTTGCAGAGTATTTGATCTGCCGTCGCCTGCGGGCAATGGACTTTTAATCACCATGCCATCGGTTGGAGCAATTACGAAGAGATGATCGGGGATGGCGCCAAAATCTTCTCCACGGTGATAATAACGCAGATTATACGGGACCAGCGAAAGCCATGTATTATAATACGCCGAAGCGCGCCATACATAATCAGTTACAGGAAAAGCAATGGTCTTCTCAAACCACGGAAAACCGGCAGGCCGGACAGCAAGACGAACATCGCCGGTTAACCTGTCTATTTCCCCCAAACGGGCTTCATTGTTCCACTGCTTAATTCCTTCAATATAAATCCGTAGCCCTGATACTGTTACCGGCATCTGGTACGGTCTGCAGGGAATAATAATCACAGTATCATTTACTTTTAATTTTACAATCGCGGTAAAATAGTTATGCTTCGGCAATGTATCATCAAACCATATATTCGGCTCGTTGAACAACTCAATGTCAATCAGTTTTATTTCGGTCTTAGAATAATTGCTGTCAAGAACAATAGATTGGTTTCGTTTTAATTCAAAAATCAATGGATAACCGGGTTTGTTAAGAATAATCGCAGGAGAATGATTTGAACAGGAACTGAATACAGCAAACAGAAATAAAAGCCAGATGAGGGTTGAATGGATGTAAGAAATCACACTATTTATAATATTCAAAAGTACGCACAGTAATCCTGACAGGTTTATCATCGAGATATTCAATTCGTTTCACCCAATTATTATGCCTATCCTGATCTAAATAAACATAAGAGGTTTTATAATTCAGGTTTTCACCGGTTTTTTGCATTTCGACCAGCATGCCTTCATCATTGTATTTGTAGATATACTGACTCGACAAGGTATTATTCTCATTGTAATGACTGGTTTCAATAATCTTACCCTCGCTATTATAGCGGTAAACTATTTTACTAAAAAGCATTCCTGACTGGTTATACTGCATTTCTTCGAGAATATTACCACGCGAATCATAGGTATAAGTACACCGGTGCCCTAAACTGTCGTTGCTGTAATACAATTCTTCCGATAAACGGTTTCCCTTTTTATCGTATGTATATTCATACCGGGAAGATATCAGTTTTTTGCTGCCTTCATAAATGATAAACCGGATAAGTTTATTGTCCTGATTATAGTAGTATTCGTTACTGGTGGTTATATTTCCCTTATCATCAAAAAACGTTTTCATCATCAGCAGATCCTTGGAATATTGTGCCTTGGTTTTATTCATTAAACTGCCATCATGATAAACAATATTCTGTTCTGTTTCATTTCCATTTTCATCGTATTTATAGATATACTTATACAATGACTTACCATCAGAGTCAAGTATCTGCTTTTCTTTCAGCAATCCGTTCTTCGTGTAAATAAAAAGATACCTGTAACAGAGATTATCATTAAAATAATAAAGGTCCTGTTGTGTTTTTTGTCCCTTATTATCGTAAACAGTTTGGTAATTATCATAAAAACTACCTATCACTTTGCCGGTTTTTATTTCACCATTAACGATTTCGGCTTCATACATTTTTTCGCGAACTGTTTTTACCTTGCCAAAAAATTCTTTTTCCCCCGTTGTACATTTATGATTTTTGCAAGAAAATTCAAAGAAAATAAAAACAGATAATAAAGGGATAGTAAAGTATTTCATACCGGTAAAGTTTATCAAACAAATATAAAAAAAATGTTGACACCAATTCAATTTTATCTAAAATATTTGTTAAATTTATTTACCGACTAACACCATCTTTTTGCCTGTATACTTTTCAGCTACAAGCGGTTCGGGATAGCTCAAATATCCCTTAGGCGTAAGGGGATTTGATCGTTGGACTTCGAAACGCCTCTCTTGGATCATGCCCTTGAAATGTCCTGAACGATCGCTCACGGTAAGTTTTTTCGAATGGTCGTCCCAGTAAAACCGGATTGTAGAATATTCACCTTTCTCGTAACCATAGGTCAGATTATCATCTTCGTAGAGCGTAAAGGAACCGTCAGCGCCTTCGTATATTTTCAGCATCAATGGGTCGGCTGGTTTTTCACCGGTATATTGCATATCGGGGCCATACGGAATGATTGATCCGGCCTTAACAAACAGGGGCATACTGTTCAACGGAGCCGGAGCATCAATCACCTCTCCATTTCCTGCATACCGTCCTGTCCATAAGTCGTACCATCCACCGTCGCAATGCGGCAGATACACTTTGCGGCTCCGTTGCAAATAGCGTGTCACCGGGCAAACCATAATAGAAGGGCCAAACATATACTGATCGGTAATATTGAATGTTCGGGCATCATCATTAAAATCCATAAACAACGGACGCATGATGGTATAATGGTCACGATTAACCATTGCATTAAGTGAATAGATATACTCCATCAAGGCATAACGCAACTTATCGAAGGTTAGCTGAATGGCAAATGCTTCGTTGCCGAAGAGCCACATTTCGCGTGGAGCCGAAGAGCCATGCACACGGAACAAAGGACAGAATGCACCAAACTGGAACCATCGAACAAATAATTCACGATATTCAGGATCGTTATTTGCATCATTTTTATCAAGAAAAAAACCGCCAATATCAGTAGTCCAGAAAGGCATCCCTGCAGCGCTAAAGCTTAACCCTGCGGGAATCTGCTTCCTAAAGGTTTCGAACCGGCCGGCTACATCACCCGACCAGGTAGCAGATGCGCAACGTTGCATACCGGCAAATGCGCTTCGTGTGAGGATAAACACACGCCGATCGGGTGTCTGGGCGCGTTGCCCGTAATAAACACCTTCGCAATGCACCAGAGGATAAGCATTCAAATAATGATATCCGGGTCCCAGAGCAGTGGGTGTCATTCGCGCAGCCAAGCTGTAGGCGGTTTGCACACTGGTCATTTCCGGTTCTGACGCATCAAGCCACCAGCAATCGAAACCTTTAGAATAGAGACGTTCATTGATTCGCTGCCAGTAAAGGGCTCGCGCATTGGCATTAAACGCATCATAAAAAGTGAATATCCCCTTCATCCAGTCCTTAATGGAATCCTGTATATTTTTCGGGTACAGATACCCTTTATCAAACATCTCTTTGCCAAGATCAGTAGTGAACGGATAAAACTTCGGCCATACCGAAATCATAATACGGATATTCTGTTTATGCAATGAGTCAACCATAGCAACCGGGTCCGGGAAGCGGGTTGAGTCGAAACGGTGTGAGCCCCACTGGTCTTCTTTCCAGTAAAACCAGTCCTGTACAATATTATCAAGTGGAATGCCCCTGCGCCGGTATTCGGCTGCAACCGAAAGAACTTCGTCCTGCGATTTATACCGTTCTTTGCACTGCCATAAGCCCATAGCCCATCGCGGCATCATAGTTGCTGTACCTGTGAGCTGGCGATAGCCCCCAATTACCTCATCGGCTGATTGTCCGGCAACGAAGAAATAATCAATGGCTTTCCCGCTTTGCGACCAAAGGACAATATCATTATTAAGGGCAGATGGTGGTGTCCAGCGAAGCTCCGATACGGACTTTTTCCATTTGCGAGAATATTCAATACGGAACGAACAAGTGGTATCGCCGGGAAGCATGATTGTACCAACATCAGTACTTTCGAGAAAAACATGCCAGTAATCAATCAGTAATGAATCATTAATCCATAATTTGAATACACCCGAACCATTAAAGAAAAAGCGGTATGCACCTGCTTCTTTTGTATTAATATAACCGCTCAGACGCATAGACAAAACACTGGTGTCATAACCTTGCGGCAAGCTAAGCAGGTTTTCTGAAGGATATACGAGGTTTTTAATCTCAACGGGCTGGGTGAATTTTTTATCGGCAAAATATTCAGCAGTTATCCTGTTTAATTTTCCGGCGGTATCGGATAAACAGTTTCTGGGAATCAGAGCAAACATCTTTGGATCACCATACCGGGTATGAGAATAATTGTGCCACAGAATACCATAGTTCTTTGTTGACATAAAAAACGGAACGTACACCTCGGTGTTGCGCTGAAACAGATCGAGGTACATTCCTTTAATATTGAGTTGCCGGCTCTGATGCTGTCCCATGCCATATAACGCTTCGTCATCAGAAGTATTAAACCTCTGTTCAATAGTTTGAACATCATCACCCAGCAGCGTATCTATTCTAAAATATTTAGCGCCGGCAACTGGCTCTCTGAGTAAAATCCTTCCGGAACTGTCAATAAAAGTTATGGCGCCCGTGGTTTTGCTGATCTGTACAATTAATGCAACCGTCGAAAGAGATACCGTATCACCCGATTGATACATTGTCCACGGAACATTTTTTTTACAATTGTTAAGCAGGATCAATGATGGCTCTTGCTTTATTATCCGGGCCGGCGATGCCTGTATCCGGATAACAGAATGATCATAAACTATTATGTTAATAGTTTTGCCATTTACACGCAGAGTGATACCATCGTTTTTTTTCTGCAATGCCGGAGCACATGATGTAAGCAATAAAAAACAGAACAATAAATAAATGAAATTTGTTTTCATACGGAATAGTTAATTATTTTTTAGTTTCAGGCATTAATACCAGTCGTACATAATGACCTGCGGGAAGATGTTTTTGTGCTGTTGCTTTGATTGCAGTAACATTTATTTTCTTCACTTCCTGCTGATAGAGCATAACATCAGGGAAATCATCTCCATACAGGTAGTGATTACGCATAAGTTTGATCCAGTAGCTGTTTTCCTTAATCTGCGTCTCGATGTCCCGGCACAAGATGGCTTTTACCTTTTCCAGATCAGTATCCGATGGTCCGTCAGTTTGCAGCTTTCTGATTTCAGCAAATACAGCTTTTGTCAATGAATCGGCATTTGCCGGTGAACAGCCCCAACTGATGGCAATATCACATTCGGGTCTGGGAAATCCTTTTTGCAGATCAAAACAACTGACGCCATAGGTTCCGCTCATATCCTCACGCAACGATTCGCGCAGTTTAATATTCAGAATCATGGTAGTCATTGATATCAGCAGACGGTCGGCCGGAGAATATTTCTGCTTAGTATTCATGCGGATGGTGACACGACTTTGCGGTTCAATGCCTTTGGTCACGGTTACATCCGTGATGCCTTTGGGAAATGCGGGGTCAACATCATTGAACTTTTCCCTCGTTTTATCCGTAGCCAAATTCCCCAAATAAGTACGCAGGGGTAAGAGGATTGAATCAACCGAGAAACTGCCGGCAATAAAAAAGCAAAAATCAGCAGCATTGGCCGTGCGGTCATTATAAATATCGTACATCTCTTCGAGATTCAATGAATTGAGTTGATCCTCTGAAGGAAAAACAATCACTCGCGGATGATTCATACTGATGATTTTATACAAGGTATCATAAAAAAAAGTTTGCGGATTATCCTTCGCATGCTTATACGTATTCTTCTCGTTTTCAATAATATATTTCAAGGCATCATCATCCTTACGCAGGGTAGTAAAGGAAAGATAAACCATCTGTAATAATGTTTCAAAATCTTTTTTAGCACATGATCCATCAAACGATTCGGTAACATCCGAAAGGTTAAACGATAAACTAACTTTCTTACCGGCCAGCCGGCGCTCCAGTGCAATAAAATCAAATTCACCTAAACCCGCACGTGAATAATACCGCGGCAAATATTTTGCCTGCAAATACCGTGTGTCGGGGTATAAAGAATGTCCTCCCCTGCTGACGGCAGAAAATAAGATTTCGTTATTTTTAAAAGCAGTAGGTTTAAGCATGATTTTCACGCCATTTACAAGTGTAACGGTAGTGATTCCGTTCTTCGGATCCTCTTTAGTGGCAATAACAGCAGCAGGAAGGAGTGTTTCCATAACCAGCGGCTGATCAATCATCCGGTCGGTATAGGGCTCAACAGTGATGTCGCGGTATTCGCTTAAAAGTGAAAGAAGTTTACCGGGAGAAGCAAGTGTTGCGCTGTCTTTTACAGGACCGGTGACAACCATCGTAATATTATCATCCGATAACCATTGGCGGGCAGTAGCGCTGATCTCATCGGCCGTAATCTCTTTAATAAACTTTCGCGCATACTGATACCGTGTTGCCAAAGAAACAATGGGCTCGCCGGAAATAAAATGATAGACATATTTCCAGCAATAAGTATCAGAACTTGTTTTTCCTTCTTCCTCGGCTTCGTTATAATATTTCTGCAGCAGTTTATTCTTCTCCCGTTCAATTTCGGAAGACAGAAACCCGAATTTTTTTATCCGGTTAATCTCATAGAACACCTCGTTCAGCGCTTTTTCGGTTTGCCCCTGCTTATTGGTAGTGTAAACCGAAAACATTTCGGATGGTGTTTCAAACAAGTCGCTGTAATAAGTTCCAGTGTTGATAAATGGACCGTCAGCCCTGTCCCTACGTTCTTTCAGCCGCATATAGATTAGTGAATTCACCAGTTCGCGGCGCAGTACATGATCACGAAAATCATTCACTGTGGTGACAGGTGTTTTGGGATATTTTTTAAAATAGATATCCATCTGATGATGCAGGGCTTCAGGGTCGGTAACCGTGATCGCCCTGTTGGTATCAAAATTCATCAAATCGTATTGAATATATTTTTTTGGAGAAGCGGGATTTGAGATCCGGGAGAAATGCTGTACAATCTTTTTTTCCGTTGAATCAATATCCAGATCGCCAACGACCACAACAGCCATCAGGTCGGGCCGGTACCAATCGCGGTAAAAGCTGCGAAGTGTTTCATAGGTGCAGTATTTAACGGTATCGGGATGACCGATAGGCAGGCGCGAAGCAAAGCGTGAACCCATCATGGCTTCGGGGAACCACTTGCGGAACATCCGTTCCCATGCGCCCAGCCCAAGCCGCCATTCTTCAATAATCACTCCCCTCTCCTTATCAATCTCTTCATCATCAAAACTGACCTGATGCGCCCAATCTTCAAGGATTTGGTAACCCTTATCCACCAACCCCTCTTTATCCGTAGGTATCTGCAGGATATATATGGTATGCGTGAAGCTGGTGAAAGCATTGAGTTCAGGACCAAACTTCATACCCATCTGCTCCAGTGTATTGACCAGATCATGCTTTTTAAAATTTTTCGTGCCATTAAAACACATGTGTTCGGCAAAATGAGCCAATCCTACCTGATTATCCTCTTCCTGTACCGATCCGGCTTTTACTGCAAGGCGCATCAACAGGCGTTTCTCCGGTTTGGAATTTTGCCGGATATAATACGTCAGTCCGTTAGAAAGTTTCCCGATTCTGACTGTTGTGTCGGGCTCGATTAACTCTGCCGATGGTTGCGCAATAGAAGAAATAAAAATTACCGAAAAACATAATAAAAAAAGATAAGACCTGTTCATAGCATTATTTTTTGTAAATATAAAAAATGAAAATCAATACCTGTTAACAGGAAGAAGATATAACGCAAAACGGTTTACATAATTCTAACGGGCTTTCCTGTCGGCAATAACAGAGGCAACGATTCCGGCAATAAGGATAAAAAGGATGATGCATAAAGAGAGCCATACCGGAAGATGGAAATGATGTTGGATCATCATTTTAATACCAACATAACCGAGGATGAACACCAAGCTCTGCTGCAGGTATCTGAATTTTTTAATGACTGATGCAAGCACAAAATACATTGACCTTAATCCGAGAATAGCAAAGACATTGGAGGTAAAAACGATGAATGGTTCAGTGGTAATGGCAAAAATAGCCGGTATGCTATCTACGGCAAACATAATGTCGGAAGTTTCGATAACAATCAGCGCTATAAAGAGGGGTGTGACAGCCCGTTTCCCCTGAATACGGGTAAAAAACTTTCCGCCTTCCATTTCCCTTGCAACAGGGAAGAAGCGTTCAACAAAACGGACAACAGGATTTTTTCCCGGCTCAATTTCTTTTTTCTCCATTAAGAGCATCTTAAGAGCCGAGTAGATGAGGATAGCGCCGAAAACATAAATGATCCATTCGAAACGGTGGATGAGAGCAACACCCACACCAATCATGATACCCCTGAAAACCAATGCGCCCAAAATCCCCCAGAAAAGTAAGCCATGCTGATGCTTCAAGGGTATATGAAAATAGGTGATGATCATAGCAATAACAAATATATTGTCGGCACTCAACGATAATTCGATCAGATATCCGGTTAGATAGTTCAGAGCTGCCTCACGGCCTGTCAAGTGACTGTTCAACCCGATGTCGAACCAATCTTTTTCAAAGGCATAATACACAAACACCGAAAACAGCAATGAAAATGTTATCCATACTAATGTCCAGAAAATACTTTCTTTGGTTGAGACCTCGTGTGCATCGCGGTGCAATACAGCCAGATCAAGAAGTAAAAGAATAAGAATGACGGTGATAAATCCAATCCAAAAAATCATACTGTTTTATTTTATTGCGGACAAAAATAGCAAAAGTTGCGAAAAAACTGCTTTTAGCGGTATTTCGATTCATCCTGTTCGATGATTCCGATATAACTGGCATAGCGGGAGCCGGCAATCTGCCCTGAACGGACGGCATCAATTACCGCGCAGCCCGGCTCGTTGAGATGCATACAATTATTGAAGCGACAGTTCGCAGCTGTTGCAAATATTTCAGGAAAAAAATGATAGATCTCTTCCCTCACCATATCCACCACACCAAAGGCGCGTATGCCCGGAGTGTCAATAATATAACCGCCCTGCATGAGCGGAAACATCTCGGCAAAAGTGGTGATATGCCTGCCGGTATTATAGCAATCGCTAATTGAACCCGTTTTAAGATTCAGCGATGGGTCAACCTTATTAATCAGCGTTGATTTGCCAACACCCGAATTACCGGCGATCACGCTCACCTTATCCTTTAATAACCGGCTCAACGATTGAATGTTATCTCCTTTCACCGCTGACACAGCCAGTACAGTATAACCGGCGTTCTGATAGATTGCTGTCAGTTGGTTCATCTGAAAGATATGCTCCTCGCTATAAAGGTCGGTCTTATTAAAAACCAGAATGGCAGGAATACGGTATGCCTCGGCAGACACCAGAAAACGGTCAATAAAAGCCGGCATGGTTTCAGGGAAAGCTACGGTAACAATTAGTAAGGCCTGATCAACATTGGCAGCAATGATATGATACTGTTTAGACAAGTTAGTTGCTTTACGGATAATATAGTTAGAGCGAGGAATAATGACGTTAATGATTCCACTATTTTGTCCGGTGGTTTCAAATTCGACCTTATCACCGGCAGCAACCGGATTTGTACCTTCAATCCCCTTGATGCGAAACGAACCCCGGATGGTACACTCTATCCGTTCGCCGGCAGCATTCAGCACAGTATAAAATTTTCCGGTTGATTTTAATACAAGTCCGGTACTCATAAATTAATTCTTCAACTGCAGATTATTCCAACAGGTAAAGATAATTTTTTGTTTACACACTATATATAAGGCGAATCATTTTTCCTATCTTTACGCATAAAACAGTTTGTTTCCATGAGAATTTTTTCATACAATGTAAATGGTCTGCGCGCGGCACAAGCCAAAGGTTTCAATGAGTGGCTGCGGAAAACGGGGCCCGATATCATTTGTCTTCAGGAAACCAAAATACAAGAAGGCCAGGCAGACACGGCAGTGCTTAGCAGTATGGGCTATCATCACTACTGGAGCTATGCCGTAAAAAAGGGATACAGCGGTGTGGCAATACTAACCAAAGAAAAGCCCGATTATGTTGAGTACGGCATGGGTATCAGTAAATACGATGACGAAGGCCGGATCATCCGCGCCGACTATGGCGATATTTCGGTGATGTGTGTTTATATTCCCAGCGGTTCGATGGGCGATGTAAGACAAGAGTTTAAAATGGAATTTTTACGCGACTTTAAGGAATTTATTTCCAAAGTACGTCTTAAACGTCCCAAACTAATTGTTTCGGGCGATTACAACATCTGTCATAAGCCCATTGATATCAATCATCCCGAACGGCACGAAGATGTATCGGGTTTTCTGCCCGAAGAACGCGCCTGGTTTGACGAATTTGTAAAAACCGGAATGATAGACAGTTTCCGCCATTTCAACAGTGAGAGCGGACAGTACAGTTGGTGGAGCTATCGTGCCAATTCGCGGGAAAAAAACCTCGGATGGCGTATTGATTACCACTTAGTAACCGATTCCCTAATGGCTAAACTGCGCAATGCCGGCATCCTGAGTCATGTTATTCATTCGGATCATTGCCCCGTAACGGTGGATGTTGATTTTTGAATAATTTTTATGCCGATGTAACAAATGCTTAATCTATTTACAATAGATAATTACAATTTTACAATCGGTATTATTCTCCAATAATTTTCACCAGGGCACGTTTACGGCGCTTGCCATCCAGCTCGTAATAGAACACCTGCTCCCAAGGCCCGAAATCCATCCTGCCTTCGGTAATAGCGATCACCACCTCGCGTCCCATGATCGTTCGTTTAAGGTGAGCATCGGCATTATCTTCGTAACCATTATGCGCATATTGCTCATAAGGTTTTTCGGGCGCCAGTTTCTCGAGCCAACGCTCATAATCACTGTGCAGTCCCGACTCATCATCATTAATAAATACACTGGCAGTGATGTGCATGGCATTACATAGCAGCAAGCCCTCGCGAATACCACTCTCGCGCAAACACTGCTCAAGCTGAGGGGTGATATTGATGATCTCACGGCGGTGTGCTGTGCTGAACCAAAGTTCTTTACGGTAGGATTTCATTTTTCAGACGGTTTAGAGTTTTGCTAAAGAATACTTCTAATATAAATTTAAACTAAAATACATTTAACCCCCGCGAGAACAAACGCGGCAGCAAGGGTAATCTCTATGATATCAATCCCATAGTTGAGCCATATCTCAATGCCTCAAACGTATTTGCAACATTCAGTTTTTCGATGATCCGCTGACGGTGAGTATTCACTGTATTTACGCTGATGCATAATTTATCGGCAATGGCCTTACTTGGCATACCGCGGGAAATCAGATTCAATACTTCTTTTTCTCTTTCGGAGAGAGCCGGCTTAGACGCATTCTCCTCGTTACCGGGTGGAAAATGATACAACTCACCCGTTTTGATATTGATTACGCGGCAGCGCGCAGGACTCTCGATGTCGTTATCGGGCGACACATCCATGATGCAAAGTCCCAGCCAGATATTACCCCGCTTATCGGCCTCAAGCAACATCTTCTGCTCCACCACACGAACATATTCATCACGGCTGTTGCGCACTCTGTAATCAGAAAGCATTTTATACTTATTGACCCGGTCTTCAGGTTTTAATCCAAACGCCAACCGTAAAAAATAATTACCCGCCTTAAAATTAAAGATCAGGTCATCAGGATGTACTCTGCTGTTAAAATAATCATTACCCTGTTCGCTGGCTTCGGCATTGCTCCATCCGTATGTTTCCTCAAAATTCGACGAAAGGTAAATATGTTCACGCTTATACATATCAAAAACAGAAATAGAACTGTTGCTTAAAACATTGAGCCGTTCGAGCATAGGGATATGATATTTCAGTAAATTATAATCGAGCTCATTTTCAACAAATTTTTGCGAATCAAGCAGTTCGTTGTATTCCCGGACAAGCTGGTCAAATTGATCCTTCATTATAATCATTATAAATCAGTATTGCACAAACATCAAATGCGGAGGATCTTTGCATTAATAATAAACTAAAAAATCAACTCAAAATGAATTCAGGTAAAAATACAATTTTTATGATTAGAAAATTAAAAAAAATAATCTATACAACCATGATTATATACCCGATAGGGATAACAGGCCAGTGCGTTGTGCAAACAGTAAAAGGAACGATTACTGATCGCGAAACGCAGATTGCACTTGCCGGGGCAAGTATCATAGTATCCACGGTTAACCCGGTTCTGGGGGCTATATCGGATATTGACGGAAAATTCAGGATAGAAAACGTACCGGTAGGCAGGCATAATGTATTGATCAGCTATATGGGTTACGAGCAATATGACATAAAGGAACTAGTTGTAGGATCGGGAAAAGAAGTAGTTCTTGACATCGGATTAAAAGAATCGGTTACAGAACTGGAACAGGTGGTGATCAAATCTACGACAAACAAAGACCGGGCGCTGAACACGATGGCCATACTGAGTGCCCGGCAGTTCACGGTTGAAGAGACAATGCGGTATGCCGGGGGTATAGATGATCCGGCCATCATAGCTACATCGTTCGCAGGCGCTGCCGGAAGCACAGCCAACAACGGCATTGTAATCCGGGGCAATGCTCCTAAAGGGTTGCTATGGCGCATGGAAGGCATTGATATCCCCAATCCCAATCATTTTGCAAATCTCACAATATTCGGCGGCGGCGGATTCACGGCGCTCAGCAGTCAGATGCTCTCGAACTCCGACTTTTTCACCGGCGCCTTCCCTGCCGAGTATGGCAACGCGCTGTCGGGCGTATTTGATATACGCATGCGAACAGGCAACAACGAAAAATATGAACATACCTTCCGCTCCGGGCTGCTGGGCATTGATGTATCATCGGAAGGACCGATAATATTTGGAAAGAATGCATCGTACCTGTTCAATTACCGCTATTCGACCTTTGGCCTACTGGGACCAATGCTGCCTGAAGATGCATCAAATATCCGGTATCAGGATCTGTCATTTAAACTAAACGTTCCCATGCGTAAAACAGGAACCATCGTGCTATGGGGCATTGGCTCCAATGATATCTCGGGTACTCGGGCTGAAAAAGATTCGGGACTATGGATCCATGAGCAAGATAAAGAAGAAATGAAATCGCCCACAGCCATGGGCGCAGCAGGAATAAGCCATAAAATCAACCTGAGTAAAAAAACATTCCTGCATTCAACACTTGCGGCAACGGGTAACAACACGAAGATGGACATCAGCAGGATGGATCAGATGCTTACGTTGCAGCCGGTAAATTATATTAAAAGCAATACCTGGAAGTATTCGTTTTCATGCTTTATCAACAATAAATTCAGTCCGTTGCATACCAACAAAACAGGAGTGATCATAAACCATCTATTCTATAATATGGATATCCGGCAGGCGGTTATTCCGGGCGCAGCGCTTATCCCTGTTGTCCTTGAAGAGGGGAATAGCTGGCTCTGGCAGGCCTACTCGCAATCGCGTTTCGATCTTTCACCTACGGTAATGCTAAATACCGGACTTCATTCACAATATTTCCGTCTGAACGGAAAATATACTACAGAACCCCGGGGAGCCATTAAATGGCGGTTTATGCCACGACAATCGGTATCGCTCGGATATGGACATCACAGCCAGCTCGAGATGCTGAATTTTTATCTGGCTCAGCAGAAGCACCAGTCGGGATACACATTACCCAATAAAAACCTTGATTTCACGAAGGCACATCATATCGTACTTGGCTATGAACTAAAGACCAGTGAAAACAGCCGGCTCATGATTGAACCCTTCTACCAGAGCTTGTATTCGATACCTGTAAAACCAGGCACTTCCTTCTCACTGATTAATACTGACCTGAATTGGTATCTGCAAGATTCACTGGTAAACAGAGGCACAGGAGAGAATGCCGGTATAGATATAACCGTTGAGCGTTTTCTGAACAATGGATATTATTTTCTTTTCACAACATCCCTTTTCCGTTCAGTATACAGAGGTGGCGACAACAAGGAGCATCCCACGCGGTTTGATAAAACATGGGTGTTAAATGCATTGGGCGGCAAAGAATGGGCCGTAGGCCGTCAGAAAAAAAACCTGTTCAGCATTAATGGTCGTTTGAACTATATGGGAGGCGACCGTATCAGTCCGTTAAATTATGCTCTCTCATTAGCTGCTAAAGAGCCGGTGTACGACGAAACCAACGCATTTGCATGGCGCAAACCGGCCGCGCTGATAGCAAACCTTTCAATAAATTATCATAAGAACCGGAAAGAACATTCCAGCATCTGGTCGGTACATTTTGTAAATATTTTGGGCTATGAAGAATTTTACGGATACTGGTATAATTATAAAACACAACAGATCGAAAAACAAAAAGAAGCTGTGATGCTGCCGAATATCAGTTATAAAATCGAATTTTGATTCACCGGCACTGTCAATCCGGATTTTTCAGTTGGGATGACTTAACTGAAAACGCTCTTGAACAACAATCCCAAATTAATCAGTAGAAGACAAGCTGAATTATCTGATTTCGTTGGATTAATTTCAGAACTATGAACAGAAAAAACGTCTGAATTCTTAACTTTGCTGTACTATTACAGCAAAAATCATGAATAATACACAACCCATCAAATTTCTGGTTGTACGATTCAGTTCAATAGGAGACATTATCCTGACAACGCCTGTTGTACGGTGTATTCATCAACAGGTACAGGGCAGCATTGTGCATTACCTCACCAAACAACAATTTGTTCCGCTGATGGAGCATAATCCGGCGATAGCAAAGGTTTACGGATACGATAAGAACTGGCCGGAGCTTATGGCCCAACTGTTAAACGAGCAATATGATTTCATTATTGATCTGCACCATAACCTGCGCACATCACGGCTCATCTCACGGTTAAAAGCACCGGCCTTCCGGTTTTACAAACTGAATATAGCCAAATGGCTGCTGGTGAATCTTCGTATCAATATACTGCCCGGCATTCATATTGTTGACCGCTATATGGAGACAGTCAGCATTTTTGATGTAAAGAACGATGGGCAGGGACTGGATTATTTTATTCCTTCATCCGATGAAGTAGACCTCAGAACACTGCCAGCTTTTCTGCATCAGGGATTTATCGGTATCGTAGCCGGCGCCAAACACAATACCAAACAGATGCCGGAAGACAAGCTGATTGATCTTTGTATACGACTTAACAGGCCTGTAATTCTGCTTGGCGGGAAAGAAGACGCCGAACGAGCCGGACAGATTGCTGCTGCTTCAGGCAGCCATGTATTCAATGGCTGCGGCCGCTTTACACTGCACCAATCGGCATCACTGGTACGACAGGCAAAACTGATTATTACACCCGACACCGGGTTGATGCATATTGCAGCAGCATTTAAGAAAAATATTCTCTCGGTATGGGGCAATACGATTCCTGAGTTTGGCATGTATCCTTACCTTCCGGGTTCCGGCTCCTTTGTATATGAAGTAAAGGGATTACGCTGCAGGCCATGCTCAAAACTGGGCTATAAAAAATGCCCGCGAAACCATTTCAAATGCATGAATCAGATTGCATGGGATGATATTATTCACCGTTCACAAACACTATTTGCATGAGCGCATTTTGCGGAATATATTATCCGGAATCAACCGCCGATGTACAACAAGACATCGGAAAAATGGTTACCGCCCTCTCGTTTTGGAATCCGGATAAAACAGAAATTTATACTGCCGGCAATCTTGCGCTGGCCCACATGATGTTATACACCACGCCCGAATCAGAAGAAGAGGTCATCCCCTATTCAACCGACAGCTATACCCTAGTTGCCGATGCGCGTATTGACAACCGGAGAGAACTGAATGATGCGCTTGGATTATCCATAATGCATCCGGATATTATTTATGTAGCTAAAAGCTATGAAAAATGGAATACCGGTTGCTGCCCACATCTTTACGGCGATTATTCGGCTGCTCTTTACAACCGCCACGAACATTCGTTGTTTTGCTTTCGCGACCCTGTGGGCTGTGTTCCTTTCTTTTATTATTACGATAATGAAAAATTTGTTTTCAGCACATCAATAAAAGGAATTCTTGCATTACCCAAAGTTGATGTCACACCAGACGGACAATGGATGGCCGACAGCTTATTCGGATTACGCAGCGAGTTGCACCGCACATGTTATAAAAACATCAGGCGTCTGCCACCCGGACACTCATTATTTCTGGACAGAAAAAAATTAACTGTTATAAAATATTTTGACTGGTACAAAACAAAAGAACTCCGGCTGGCTGATGAAAAGGAATATCAGACACAATTCACAGATAAGATAAACCAGGCGGTAACCAACAGGATGCGCTCAAAGCGTGCTGTATCTGCTGAGCTAAGCGGCGGTCTCGATTCATCAGCCATTTGCTGTCTGGCAGCGCGGGCAGATAAGGGGATAGCTGCATTCACACATATTCTTCCCGACGATACGTATCATCCGTATACCGATGAACGGCAATTTGCCGAAACGGTTTGTCAATATGCGGGTATCAACAACCATTTGCTGGTAGGTTCGGAAGATAAAAACCTGCTAACCGCATTTCAGCAATGGCTGTGGATTAGCGGTGAGCCCTCACAACTGAAATACCATGCTCTATCCACAGGATTATACGAAGAGGTTCAGAAACAGGGCAGCAACATCCTGTTGTCGGGATTTGGAGGCGACGAACTGGTTTCATCTGCAGCCGGCGATTACCTGTTGCAGCTTGCCCGCGAACGATTATGGCCGCTGCTCTGGAACGAGCTGAAAGGGAACAACGATCACGGTACGGCTGCCCGAAAATTTTTAAAGATCTACTTCAGACAATTTCTACCGGCAAAAAACAGAGTTAAACATGCGTTGAAAACTACTACGGCCAATGCAGCCACCATCCGCCGCTATAATCTCAAACAACGCTATAACAGCACCTTCAAGCCACAGGGCGGACACTCATTTACACAACGATTTTGTGAGATATTAAGCGGCCCTGTTATCTCGCGCCGGCTGGAAACCTGCGCCCTGGCTGCATTACCCTACCGTATCGTTTACCGCTATCCACTGCTGGACCGGGCACTGCTCGAATTCTTTATTGCGCTGCCGCCATCTATTAAATATAGTGAACGGATGGGACGAAAATTTCTCCGTCAGGCAATGGCCGGAATCATACCGGATGAGATCCGGCTGCGGACAGACAAATACGGATTAGCCATTCCATCGGTGTATTATCGCTTTTTTAACGAGATAGAAGAGATAGAACTCTATATCCTCGGAAGCGGCTCAAATGCTGCAAATAAATTCATTGACCGGAATAAACTGATACAGCGCTTTGAAGCACTTAAAACTAACCAGAAAGACCAAAACGTACTTGGCTTTTTCAATACTCTGGAGATATTGTTGTTTTTTGAACTGCAAAACCCATAAAACGTGACTGCACCTGATACAACATATCAATTAATAACACAACTCTCAAATCCATTATTTAACCAAGAATCGAGGGACGATGCGATCAGGACAATGGCTGGTTTCAACCGGTGGGAAGCATTTCATAGCTTATGTAAACAACACAGGGTGGTACCATTGGTGTACTCGGCAGTGACAAAATATGAACTGCCTCTGGAAGCACGGGCGCTTGAACAATTGAAAGAATCAGCCGAAAATAATGTGCGCAACATGCTGATGCTTTTCTCCCTTCTTCAGCATCTGTCATCGGTACTAAAAAGTTGCTCCATCCCCTATATTACAGTGAAGGGACCCGCACTTTCCGTTCAGTTATACGGCACTATCACAATGCGACAATCGCGCGATATAGATATCCTGATACCGGCAGAAAGAGCCACTGATGCTATCCATGTCTTACTGGCCAATGGTTATGAGCCAGATAAAAAATCATTGAATATCACATCAGGATATCAGCGATTCAGCCGTCTATACCGCAATGCCGGGTTACGCCATAAAGGGAGCGGAAGGATGATTGAACTGCACTGGCGCTTATTTGATGGAACAAAAGAGCCGGCATGGTTTGACCTGCAGGAGCCGGTTGTTCTGGAAAAAGAAACATTCCAGGGCCTGACCGCACAGGCCAATCTGCTGTATCTTTCGGTACATGGGCATCATCACCGCTGGTCGGAACTGGGCTGGATCACAGACATCCATTTGCTAAATAATAAAATATCTCCGGATATCGCTGTATGGGACAAAAAGCTTTACCAACGCAGAATACAATCAGCAAGGGATATTGCAGCAGCCGTGTATTCCAAACAACCTGTGCCGTCAACAGTCATGATCAAATATATCACCCGGCGTATAACCAGAAAAAAAACTACAGGTACAGCAGAGAAAATTGAGAAATTTCTTTTTCTGATTGTTTCCGGCGATTTCCTGTCCCAATTCAGATTAATGAGAATGGTAATTAACCGATATTTCGATAAGATCAGACAACATTTTTATTTGAAAAAACCTCATTATTAAAACCAGAGTGCAGGGTTAAGTTATTAGAATCATAATATACCTTATCTACCTATGTATTATTCGTTCAGAAAAGCGTCCAATCATTTGAAAATCAGCATATAAATTATATTTTACAATTCTCAATGTAAATTATTATATTTGAAGTGATTTAAAAAAAGAAAATTCATTAACAGACAGAACAATTATTATGGAAAACCTGATTCTTGAACCAACAGGAAAGACGCCGGGTGTAAAATTTGAAACAACAGGAATACTGGAAATTTCAGGAGCATCGGTACCTGAAAATCCGGTTGCTTTCTATCAACCCTTATACAAATGGATTGATGATTTTGTAGCAACTCCCGTAGACAACATTGAATTCAAATTACAGTTTGAGTATTTTAACACCGCCTCGTCCCGTTGCTTATATGAGATGCTGAAGAAATTCGAAAAAGTCAGCAAAACAAAAAAAGTTATTGTAAGCTGGTATTATGAAAAAGGCGACAGCGATATGCTGGACACAGGCAGCGAATACAGTTCGCTGGTTGATGTGCCATTTCAGTTTACTGAGCACTAACAGTTGATTGCTTTCCATTTCTGTTTGTAGTTTTTCAATTGAAAAATCAGGGTTTAATTGCATAATTATTTAATGCCGATGTAACAACTGTTTAGCCCATTTACAGTGGACTATTATATTTGTACAATCAATATAAATCCGGGGTTTATCCGTATCATCCGTGGAAAAAAATATCCCACTGATCGCACTGATTGTAACAGATAAGAATAAAACATCCATGCTCCATCCGTGTCATCTGTGGAAATAAAAACTGTCTTACTAATCGCACTGATTGTAACGAATAGGAAACAACAGTGTTCAATCAGTGATATCTGTGGGGAAAAAACTCTCCCACATTATTTAAGCAGAAAAGACAAAAAACGTATTATCGTGATGGTGTACACCACAAATCGGTTGTGGCTTTACGCCGCGAGCAGTAGCTGAGCCCTGATCATCGCTGTGCTGCAGCGTTTTTCCAGGGTTGGTGCAATCGGTATTACTCCAGCAAATCCTTACTCCCGGTCATCATCACAACAATCTTCATATCTTCAGAACACTTTGTGGCCACGATGCTCAACATCCGGTATTCGCTATTCTGAAATTCAGCCATGGTTAGTGGCTTTAAGGATTGAACAGAAAATTTTGCACCGGTGGGGTCGGCTATCTTAAGATAAAAAGATTTAGTGCCAGATGTAAGAGTCGCACAATTTCCGGCTATATTAATAAGAGCAGGAGTCACCATCCCCCAGCGAATGACGCTTCCCGGTTTTAATCCTGTAATACTATCAGTTAAACAAAGAATGCCTTCATTTAATAGTTCGGCTTTACGGTAAAAAACTTTACATACATTAGCATAGGGTTCAGAAAGGTCAAGGATTGCGAACGGTTGAACAGAATTATCGAAACCGGCAACTCGTGCTTTAGCCATAACCCGCTGGAGGGAATCATTAATCACCAGAGTACTGTGACTAAAGTTGGTATTACGGAAATATCTCCACCGTAAACCACCCTGTGCGCCATTAAAAAAACCCGGCAAATGATACTGATCCGAACCCAAATCACAACCCCATCGTACCCCTTGCGATTCGACAACAAAGGTGCCAAGGTCAAGATGCTGATGATTCTCGCTATTATCACCGCCCTTCATAGCAAAAAATAGTGAATCGCTCCCCCTGAATACAAGCACATCTACCATGCCTTTATACCATTGTGCCACCGGGAGGTTAGTAGAACACGATGAAACAGGTTCATAAAACAAAAGATGCAATGCAAAAAAGCGTTCGTATTTAAAATTGGGCGACTGTATTCCAATATATGATGAATCAAACAACAACCGGCAATATGCTGCCGAAACACAGGGCTTATTGAATTTTTTGCTTAACCACAACATCGTATAGTTTAACACCGGTCTGGAAAATCTGTCATCGGCAAAGTTGAATGTTTGCATTGAGGGACTCAGCATACTCAGATAAGTGTCGGCAGTATTACTAAAACCAGCGGCATCTGATAAACCGTAATCATTATTCAACCCCGACTGCAGAACAGCAATCGTCAGCACCGAATAATAGGTTGCATAGCTCCAATACCCGGGTCCTTCGTACCAGCAACCATCCGGTGCATACCGGCTAAATCCTGCAGGTAGTTGACTCAAACAAGTATCTATCACTCGCGCAGTAACTTCAGGATATTCATCGGCTACTGCAATAGCGCCGGCCAGCAAACCTCCATGGCAAACAAGTTTCCAGTTATTATCAAGCGTCACCCAATATGGCCGTGTAGAGTCATGCGCCTCAAGGTATGGTAAAATACCTTTGGTATAAATAGCATTACTAATCGTTTTTCGTTGTTCCGGAGAAAGATCATCATACAGCCAGTCATAACCAATAGATACAGCCGTTGTCATTTCAGCAACATCAAGAAAATGAGCTGGATTCCAGGATGGAAATGATGCTGTATTCATGAGTTCATCTATGGCTTTGCGGCGATAACGATCGTCACCGGTAACAAAAAATGCCATAGATTCGGTAACAATAATTTTAATCGCTTCACGACTTTTTTCAAGGAGAGTACTACGAATATCAAGCTCGTATTTTATAGGTTCCCGGATTAAAAAACTGTCGGCATAACGGATAATTATATCCCTGATCTGCCGCGCACCTGCATCAACTGCGGGATAATCGCGGATCCGTGCCAAATCATTATCCTGTAACAGAAGCCGGGGATGTTTATTTTTTATCGCATAACGATAATGATTATGCTGAGTACAGCCAAAAACAATAAGAATTGCTATAACACCTAATAAATACTTCATACAATAATGTCTCGTAAAAATGATTTTAAATCCTTAAGATATCTAACAATTAAAACTTATACTGAAAACTTCCCCAAATTAGCAGCATTTAAAATTAACACTTTTTTCTATTTATAAGTGCTACTGTTTTTAGGTAAGCTTTCATTTCCTTTTTGAATATCCTATTAATCATACTAATGCAAATACAATAAATATTAATTAAACCCAACTTATTGATATCACAACCTTTCTGCATATCTTTAAGCCATACAAAACATTCTAATGTCCGTCAAACCAAAAAAAACATTAGCCCAGCACTTTCTTACCGATAAAAATATAGCGCGAAAGATCGTGGGGTATATACGGACAGATGGTATTGAACATGTAATTGAAGTAGGGCCTGGCATGGGCATACTTACACAATTTATTTCACTTCCCCGCGGAATTGATTTCACTGCCATTGAACTAGATGCTGATTCGGTAGCATACCTGAAATCCGAATTCCCCGGGCTGGCTCAAAATATAATACATGCCGATTTTCTGAACTACGACTTTCCCGGCAAGCCGACATCGGTGATTGGAAACTTTCCATATAATATATCCAGTCAGATATTTTTTAAAATTCTTGAGAACAGACATCTGGTGCTTGAGGCAACCGGAATGATACAAAAAGAAGTTGCCCAGCGGATTGCCGCTAAACCGGGCAGCAAAACCTATGGTATTTTAAGCGTACTGCTTCAGGCCTATTATAACATCGAATACCTGTTCAGCATTAACCCCACAGTGTTTAAACCACCACCCAAGGTTATGTCGGCGGTTATACGGTTGACACGGAACCATACTGTTAAGCTCGACTGCGACGAAGCCCTGTTTTTTAAACTCGTTAAAACAGCTTTCAACCAACGCCGGAAAGTGTTACACAATTCCCTAAAATCATTCGTAACTCAAAATGCCGGACACCCTTTGCTCAACAAAAGGCCTGAGCAACTCAATATAAATGAATTTGTTAGCTTAACACAACACTTCCAGGTCAATCAATAATCCCAAATAATCCAAATAAATTATTCTGCTGTGTAGTCACTTTTAAATCAGCGCCTGATAACAGGTTTACATTTTGTTGTCTTTTTCTTTTCCGGATAATTTTTTATTTGTTTAATTTGCACGACACAATGAGGTATTAGAATAATACCGGTTATACATTGTATTACAGTCCAAAATAAGTGGACTAAATTAGTTACATCGTCGGCATTAACAGGTATGGCAAAAGAAAAATATATAACTCAAATTGATATAACAAATTAATAGTCAGCACAAAATGAGTGAACAACGGAAAATTGAAAACGCATTGATCTCCGTATATTATAAAGATAAGTTAGATGAGATCATAAATAAACTCGACCAATTAGGAGTTAAAATGTACTCCACCGGCGGCACACAGCGGTTTATTGAAGAGATGGGGAAAAAAGTTATTCCGGTAGAACAACTCACCAGTTATCCCTCGATTCTCGGGGGCAGAGTCAAGACGCTTCATCCTAAAGTTTTCGGTGGTATTCTGGGGAGGAGATTTAATGCGGATGATCTGCAGCAGATGAAAGATTATAATATTCCAAAAATTGACCTCGTAATTGTTGACCTGTATCCGTTTGAGGAGACAGTAGCATCAGGCGCCAAAGAAGAAGACATTATAGAGAAGATAGACATTGGAGGCATAGCACTTATCCGTGCAGCAGCAAAAAATTTCACTGATGTGCTAACCGTTTCAGGACGATCGCAATATGCCGAATTACTTGAAATACTTAACAAAGGGAACGGCATTACGGAAATTGAAGACCGGCGCCGGTTTGCCATCGAGGGATTCAACACCAGCTCGCATTATGATACCCAAATTTTTAATTACTTCAATTCTGACAAAGAACGCGCATATAAAATCAGTGTACAAAATGGCAAGAAGCTCCGTTATGGAGAGAACCCTCATCAGGAAGGTTATTATTTTGGTAACTTCGACAGTATGTTTGAACGTATTCAGGGAAAAGAAATATCATACAATAATCTGCTCGATATTGATGCTGCGCTAAACCTGATTAATGAATTTAGTGACAACACGGTAGCCATTCTCAAACACAACAATGCCTGCGGAGTGGCTACGCGAAAGTCCATCGTAGATGCATGGAATGATGCATTGGCGGCTGATCCGGTGTCGGCCTTTGGAGGCATCATTATCACCAATGGCATCATTGACCGGGCAGCAGCGATCGAGATGGATAAAATCTTTTTCGAAGTTGTGATCGCCCCTATTTACGAGCCGGATGCACTGGAGATTCTAATGAAAAAGAAAAACCGTATCATCCTCGTGATGCGTGTCAATGATATGCCGCTACTGCAGTCGCGCAGCATACTTAATGGTATCCTTGTACAGGACCGCGACCTGAAGACCGAAACAGCAGATGATATGCGGACAGTAACAAATAAACAGCCATCGAAACAGGAACTGGCTGATCTGGTATTTGCCAATAAAGTAGTGAAACAATCTAAATCGAACACCATTGTTCTTGCTAAAAATAATATGCTGCTTGCCAGCGGCGTTGGCCAGACATCGCGTGTTGATGCCCTGCGCCATGCTATTGCAAAAGCCAAAAGTTTTGGATTTTCACTCGAAGGGGCAGTAATGGCCTCTGACGCATTTTTCCCTTTTCCTGACTGTATTGAAATCGCCAGTACCGAAAAAATCAGCGCAGTTGTTCAGCCCGGCGGTTCAATAAAAGATAACGACAGCATTGAAAGCGCCAATAGCCATGGAATGGCCATGGTATTTACCGGAATTAGACATTTTAAACATTAACAAATTAACAATATGGGACTATTTTCATTTTTAACACAGGAGATTGCCATTGACCTTGGAACAGCCAATACCATTATTATCTATAATGATAAAATTGTAGTTGACGAACCCTCTATTGTAGCCATTGACGAGCCCACGGGCAAAGTGATTGCGATAGGCCAGAAAGCCCGCCAAATGCATGGCAAAACACACATGAATATTCGTACGGTACGGCCGCTGAAGGACGGTGTTATCGCCGATTTTCATGCTGCCGAGCAGATGATACGCGGTATGATTAAGATGACCTATAAAGGCAACCGCCTCTTCACCCCTACGCTGCGGATGGTGGTAAGCATACCATCCGGCAGTACCGAGGTAGAGATGCGCGCGGTACGCGACTCGTCCGAACATGCCGGAGGCCGCGATGTTTACATGATCTATGAACCCATGGCTGCAGCGTTAGGTATTGGCATTGATGTTCTTGCTCCCCAGGGAAGTATGGTAGTGGATATCGGAGGCGGAACTACCGAAATCGCCGTCATTGCCCTCGGCGGTATCGTTTGCTTCCGCTCTGTCCGCATTGCCGGTGATGTATTTACCACCGATATTCAAAACTATATGCGCCACCAACATAACCTGAAAATCGGCGAACGAACAGCCGAAGATATAAAAATTTGTGCCGGATCAGCGTTGCCCGATCTTGAAGACGGGCCACCCGACTATATTGTGCGCGGGCCCAATGTGCTCACGGGGCTGCCTATCGAAATACCGGTGTCGTATCCAGAAATTGCTCATTGCCTGGATAAATCCATCGCTAAAATAGAAGCCGAACTGATGAGGGTACTCGAACAAACACCACCCGAACTTTACACAGATATCGTACAGAAAGGAATTTATCTGGCCGGAGGCGGCGCTTTACTACGTGGCTTCGACAAACGGCTGATGGATAAAATCAATATCCCTGTTTACATTGCCGAAGATCCGCTGCATGCTGTAGCGCGCGGATCAGGAATTGCCCTCAAGCATCTGAACGATTTTAACTTCCTGCTCAGGTAACCGTCTTATGCCTGCAGAAAAGCGGAAAAACAGTAATGCTGCATGAAAAACCTGATCCACTTCATTTTCCGCCACGGATTCATGATTCTGTTCCTTTTGCTGGAGATCGTATCCATCGGACTACTCATCCAGCATAACATCTATCATCGCGCCGGATATATACGGTTCAGCCATGCTGTCAATGGATATATCTCAACACGGGTTATCGCCTTCAAAGATTATCTTTCGCTCAAAAAAATCAACAACCGGTTAAACATCGAAAATGTTGAACTCAGAAATACCATTGCCCGGCTCACCCTTCTGCGAGCCGATACAACACGGATAATCGAAGACACCATCAGAAAAAAACAGTACAGATATATCCCTGCACGGGTAGTAAATAACTCGGTAAACAAACAATACAATTATATTACTATTGATAAGGGCTCGGCAGATGGTATACGGCCAGAGATGGGAGTCGCTACGGCAAACGGAATTGCAGGCGTAGTGCGTTATGTATCTCCACATTATGCCACAGTTATTTCGGTACTAAACACACGACTGAAAATCAGTGCAAAAATTAAAAAGAATAATTTCTTCGGATCTCTGAGCTGGACAGGCACCGGCACCGCTGAAGCCATCCTGAACGAAATCCCCTATCATGCGCCGGTCGCCAAAGGAGACACAATTGTTACCAGCGGCTATTCGGTTATCTTTCCTGAAAATATCTATATCGGCGTAATCAGCGACTATGATGCAGATGAAGGAAACTTCTATACCATCCATGTAAAACTATCCACCGATTTCAGAAACCTCTCATACGTTTATATTATTGAAAATATTCTGGCACAGGAGAAACAACAATTAGAAAATATCCCCGAACCGCATGATTAAAGAGTTTTATATATCATTATTCCGGTTTATACTGCTGATCCTTCTGCAGATTTATTTATTTAATAACATCCAGTTTAGTGGTTTTATCAATCCTTATCCTTATTTGCTGTTTATCCTTTTATTACCATTGGATATTCCCGGCTGGTTCTTACTGGTTCTCGGATTTATTACCGGAATCACTATAGATATCTTTTCTCATACCATCGGCATGCACACCACAGCCACAGTATTATTGGCCTTTTTACGTCCGAATATTCTGAGGATCATTTCACCACGCGACGGTTATGAGGCAGGCAGCCGGCCAACCATAGCATTTTTCGGATTTCAGTGGTTTATCCGGTATATCACCATTCTGGTGTTTGTACACCACCTGATACTTTTTTACGCCGAGGCCTTCACGTTCTCCAGCTTCTTCAGCACTTTACTTCGTGTCCTGCTAAGCACCCTGTTTACGCTGCTTGTAATCGTATTAAGCCAGTACCTATTTGCTAAAAAATGATTCAGTATTCAGACAGGAAATACCTTATTGGCGGGCTTATCCTGCTGTCAGCTTTCATCCTGATTGCTCGTCTTTTCTATCTACAGGTGATAGACACCTCTTATAAACTTTCGGCCTCAAGCAACGCATTACAGCACCGTATCCAATATCCGGCGCGCGGATTAATCTACGACCGGAACAACCGTATACTGGTAGCCAATAAAGCAGCATATGATCTGATGGTCACACCGATACAGGTTAAACCTTTCGATACTGCCGAGTTGTGTCAATACCTTGACATTTCAAAAAACAAACTGCTTGAGGGCTTGCGAACTGCCAGCCATTATTCCCGATATAAACCATCTATCGTTGTAAAACAAATCACTGCCGAGCAATATGCTTTTTTACAAGAAAAAATGTACAAGTATCAGGGCTTTTATGTACAGACCCGTACCCTTCGTGAATATACAACACCACTTGCAGCCCATATACTGGGATATGTTGGCGAGGTAGATGAGAAACAGGTAAAAGAGAATCAATATTATAAAATGGGGGATTACATCGGGAAGAGTGGAGTTGAAAAAACCTATGAAGATCAGTTACGCGGAGTAAAAGGTGTAAAAATCTATCTTGTGGATGTTCATAACCGCATCAAAGGATCGTACATGAACGGATGGTACGACAAGCCGGCAGTTGTTGGCAAAGACATTTATCTGACGATTGATTCCAGCCTTCAGGCCTATGGCGAAAAACTGATGCAAAACAAAAGCGGCAGCATCGTAGCCATAGAACCCTCAACCGGAGAAATCCTTGCATTAGTATCCAGTCCTACTTATCATCCGGCGTTACTGGTAGGCAGGCAGCGTGCATCCAATTATGCGGTATTAAAAAACGATACAGCCAAACCACTGTTTAACCGGGCCACCATGGCTAAATATCCGCCCGGGTCAACCTTTAAAATAATGAATGCCCTAGTAGCCCTGCAGGATAATCTCATCAACCGACACACAAAATATACCTGTTATTATGGTTATAAAGCCGGCCCAATATTTGTCAGTTGTCACGATCATCCCACGCCGCTCGATTTACCCGGTTCGATTCAATGCTCATGCAATGCTTATTATTGCAATGTTTTCCGCCGCATCCTCACTCCATTAAAAAATCAAACCATACAGGATGTATATTCCCATTGGCGCGATTATGTTGTATCGTTTGGCTTTGGCAGTTCACTCGGCAGCGACCTTGCAAATGAACTGAATGGTTATATCCCGACGGTAAATTATTATAACCGCTACTATGGAAAAACCGGATGGTCGGCGCTCACAGTAATCTCCCTTGGTATCGGGCAGGGCGAATTGGGAATTACACCCCTTCAGATGGCCAACTTCACGGCATCCCTCGCCAACCGTGGCTACTATATTACACCACATATCGTAAAAAAATTCAGGGGAGCAAAAGACAGCACATTTTTATGGACAAAAAAGAAAAGCCGGATTGACCCGGAAAATTTCCAGGTCATCATTGAAGGCATGGAACTGGCGGTAAACGGGGCTCCCAACTCCGGAAGCACTGCGCGAATAGCCCGTCTCGACAGTGTGATCGTTTGCGGAAAAACAGGGACGGCTGAAAATCCGCATGGCGACGATCATTCCATTTTTATCTGTTTTGCGCCTAAAGATAATCCTGTAATTGCAATGGCAGTTTATGTAGAGAATGCCGGCTTTGGCGCCAGTTGGGCAGCGCCCATCGCCAGTTTAATGATCGAACAATATCTACAGGGTAAAACCAAAAGACAGTGGCTTGAAGATTACGTAATCCGTTTCGAAAAGAAAAAAGATGAGAATACAACGATCAATTAACGTGTTCAATACGGTAGACAAACCTGCTCTATTTATCTATCTTGCCCTTGTAGTACTAGGCTGGCTGAATATTTATGCTGCAGTATACAACGAAGAACACAGCAGTATTTTTGATCTCTCACAACGTTATGGTAAACAACTAATCTGGATAGCCGCTGCCATCGTTACCGGATGGATCATCTTTTTAATTGATTTCCGGTTTTATGAATATTTCGCATACCCTATTTATATCTTTTTTGTACTCATCCTTGCAGCGGTACTGGTTTTAGGCACCGAGATCCATGGCGCACGTGCATGGTTCTCGTTAGGCGGTTTTAATATCCAGCCGGCCGAATTTGCCAAATTTGCAACAGCACTGGCTTTGGCGCGGTTAATGAGTTCATATAATTTTCAGCTCCTCAACCTGCGCTCTGCTCTGCTTATAGGGATTATTCTCACAGTACCTATGGGGCTCATCGCCCTGCAACCCGACATGGGATCAACCCTGGTATTTGCCTCTTTTGCTTTCATGCTTTACAGAGAAGGCCTGCCACGATGGATCTTTGCCATTTTTTTATTGCTGCCTGTTCTGTTCATTATCAGTATGTTTTTTTCGGCAGCGACCATCATCGTTCTGCTGGTGATCCTTTCGCTGGCCTTTTTCGGGTTCAGCAATCCTACACCACGATATATCATTTATGCTGTGATCATGTTCACTGCATTCACCCTTCTGCTGTCTACAGTGAATTATCTGTTCCATTTAAACTATTCCATGGCTATTATCCTTCTCGCGACAACAGTGCTTAGTGCAACAACAGCAGGTATACTCTCCCTGGTTTTTAAAATCAGGTACGTTTTCTTCTCGTTGTTCCTGCTTGCAGCAACACTGGGGTTCAGCCGGTCGGTGAATTATGCATTTGATAAACTTCTGAAACCGCACCAGCAGCAACGTATAAATATACTACTCGGACTCGAGTCCGACGCCAAAGGCGTGGGTTATAATGTAAACCAGTCAATGATTGCCATCGGATCCGGCGGATTTACAGGCAAGGGCTATCTCCAGGGCACACAAACAAAATACAACTTTGTACCTGAACAAACCACCGACTTTATTTTCTGCACCGTGGGAGAAGAGTGGGGCTTTTTGGGCTCTCTGCTAATTGTGGCTTTATATACCTGGCTGGCCATACGTCTTATTATTATGGCCGAACGTCAGCGATCAATGTTTGCCCGTATCTACGGATATGGTGTTACGTCTGTTTTATTTTTTCATGTAGCCATTAATATCGGGATGACCATCGGCATCTTTCCCGTTATCGGTATCCCGTTACCCTTCTTCAGCTATGGCGGATCCTCACTATGGGCTTTTACTATCCTGCTGTTTATCTTTTTAAATTTTGATGCGCGCCGGCTGGAGATTATGCATTAATTCGCAATTTTGCAATAGAAATTCCTTATATACTATAATACCCACATTACTAGCGCAATATACCGGTTGCACAAATATTATCTTCCACTGTAAATGGACTGTTCCATTTGTACAATCATTATTACCCTGGTTTTAGTCGGGGTGAGAAGACTCGAACTTCCGACCCCTACGTCCCGAACGTAGTGCGCTAGCCAACTGCGCTACACCCCGATATATTAAAGTTTGTGATTAACCATTACAAGCGCTTCAGCCAGTTGTTCCCTTGTAACGGGTACCACTCCCGGCTTCTCACAAACCAAACCGCCGGCTAAATTAGCAATAAATGCGATATCCTGCAAGGGCACACCTGCGGCAAGCAACAATGAGCCAACAGCAATCACGGTATCGCCTGCACCGGAAACATCGGCAATATCCAGTTTGTCAGATGCTTTTATTTGATAATGCTTTGTTCCGTCACTAATAAATATTCCGGCATCGGCAAGCGTCAGAAGTAACACCGATATGCTCTGCTTTTTAAGAAAACCGGTTGCCAATGCAGCCATCTTTTTAACATCGTGTTTATCTATATCCTGTTTCAGGCCCTCTGTAAATTCCCTGAAATTGGGTTTAAACATGGTTGCGCCCCGGTAGGCAAAAAAATTCTGTTTCTTGGGATCAACCGTAACCGGAATCCTGTTTTTACGGGCGGCGGTAATAATACTATTAATCATACCTGGTGTGATTACACCCTTATTATAATCTTCAAAAATGATAACATCTGTCTGTTTCTTAGTAATCAACGACAAGCAATACGTCAACATCCTTTTTGTAGTACTACTGTTCACTGCGGTGGTTTGCTCATCATCAATCCGTAAAAGGTGATGATTAGCACTGATAACACGTGTTTTAACAGTTGTTATCCGGCCCGGCTCAATCATCAGTCCTTTACTTGAAATACCCTGATTTTTAAGTAAACCGGCAAATATCTCCCCATGATAATCATCGCCTGCAACAGTACATAAAAACGGAATAGCGCCAAGGGCTTTGACATTTAAAGCAACATTAGCTGCGCCGCCTGGCCTATGCTCCCTTTTGATAATGCTTACCACAGGAACCGGCGCCTCGGGTGAAATTCTCTCTACTCTACCCCAGATATACGAATCTATCATCGAGTCACCGATAATCAGTACACGCATACCACTGATATGTCGTAGCTTCCCCTGCATTAAACACTTTAAGGAACACAAAGATACTATATTTATAATATTAAAATCTCTAACCGGAGTACCAGGTTAATAGGATACTATGTATTACGTTTAATAAATTGTTTATTATTGATAATGAATTATTTATATAAATAATTAAATCTGTTAATAAACTAAATAAATAATTCTTCGGAAATTAACGGATTATTGATATTTTCGTTGATTGCTTAGGTTAATTATTTTTTGGAAACAACTGTATTAAATAAAGTAAGACAAAAACTTGTCTTTGCTATTACTGAACATTCACCTTTGGGAGTATTGGTTGAGCCGTACGTTATTGAACTTAGTGAACAAAACGAATTTACACTAACATACCGCAGGGTGAATGCTTTAACTATATCTGATTATCAATTTGCTGTCACGGATGAAGAGATGTACCTTATTCGATTGGCCGAAGAATATACCGAGGACCACATCATAAAAACCTTCAGTAAAGAACAAAAAAAACACCAAGATTTTTACAAACTGTATCCACCCGAAAAATTTAAGTTATTAATACGGCCGCATATTGAGCGTCGTTTGGTGCAGTGTTTACAAATGTTGGCCAGACACAACATAGGATTATATCTTAAAGGCCGCAGAAAAGACCATATACAAGACAGACCAATAAAGATATTTCAGAATCCGGCTGAAGTGACTTTTAATTTTTTACGGAACAACGACGACATCCGTTATCATCTTTCCATTCAGCAAAACAATGAAGAAATCACACTCACCAACAAAAGGGTGATTGTGCTAACGAGCAAGCCATGCTGGCTATATGCTGACCACAAGGTTTATTCGTTCAGGGAAGAGATAGACAGCATGAAATTTATTCCGTTTTTCACCAAGCCACACATCACTATACCGGGTCAAAGCATGCAAAAATATCTGGAAACATTTGTTTTAAAGAGTATCCATTATTATACAGTAAAAGCCACCGGGTTTGATATACGCGAAGACAATCCGGAATGTGAGCCGGTACTAACCATTGACAACAACTGGGAGCATCCATCACTGATTCTTTCCTTCTGCTATAATGGAAAAACATTCCTGTCGCACGAAAAATCGCAGCATGCAGTGATATTGCAATCAAACCACGACAGCTATTCGTTTATTAAGATATACCGCAACACCGGCTTTGAAGAACAAAAAAAGCAATTTCTGGAATCTATCGGATTAGTTAGGGGCAATGGTTCGCACTATCATATATCCATAAACAGTAATGAGAATAAAGGCCAGTCATCATTTCATCCACTGCCCTATTACGAATTACTCAATTGGATAAACCGGAACGAAGCACTACTGAAAGAAAACCTTTTCACTATTGTTCAGCCACAATCGGATATCAAATATTTCACCGGAAAGATCTCGCTTCATATTGATGTCAACAACCGGCAGGACTGGTTTGACATATATGGTACAGTGTCATTTGGCGAATATACCATTCCATTTCTTAAACTACGGAATCATATTCTGTCGGGCCGGCGCGAATATAAACTTCCCAACGAAGAGATCGCTATTATTCCCGAAGAATGGTTCACCCGGTATGCCGATATTATGCGGTTTTCACAAAATGATGACCGCAAACTATTTTTAAAGAAACACCATTTCACCCTGCTGAAAGAAAAGATCCCGGTGCCCGGGCTGGAGCAATACAATAAGTTAACCGGCGAGATTCCGGTTAAACCATTAAAAACGCCGGAAGGCATATCAGCAACACTGCGGCCCTATCAGATTGACGGATACAGCTGGTTCCAGCACCTGCGCAAACAATCGCTTGGCGGATGCCTGGCTGATGATATGGGATTGGGCAAAACACTGCAAGTACTAACCCTGCTGCAATCTATCAGAAACGAGTCACCTTCTGCGCCTGTCTTGCCAAATATACAACTGACTCTTTTCGATGCTCAACCCCTGAGCCGCCCTGCACACACATCTCTGATAGTTATGCCACTATCGCTGGTCCATAACTGGGAGAAAGAGATTGCAAAATTCACACCCCAATTAAAAGCATACAAACACACCGGCATCAACAGATCAACTACAGTACATCATTTTGCCGATTATGACATTATTCTGACGACCTACGGAGTGATACGCAATGATTATGAAATATTAAAGACCTTTCCGTTCTATTACATTATTCTTGATGAAAGCCAGGCCATAAAAAATCCCGACTCAAAAATCTTTAATACCATACAAGAGCTAAATAGCAAACACCGGTTAGTGCTTACAGGCACACCTATTGAAAATTCACTTATAGACCTTTGGTCGCAAATGTCGTTTCTCAATCCCGGATTACTGGGGACACTGCATTTTTTCAAGGATCACTTTGTTGTGCCAGTTGAGAAGCATAAAGACCAGAATAAGATGAATAAGTTAAACCAGTTGATCAGCCCATATCTTCTGCGGCGAACTAAACAACAGGTTGCGGGCGATCTGCCTCCGCTAACAATTAAAACTTATTACTGCGAAATGACCAATGAGCAACAACGGATTTATGATGCCGAAAAATCAGCCATCCGCAATTATATTATCCGCAAGCTAGAAGAAGAAGGAAAAGATAAGGCGCGCTTTGTGATCCTTAACGGGTTGATGCGGCTCCGGCAAATAGCCAACCACCCATGCATGGCCGACCGTACAATGGAGTGCGAATCGGGCAAATTTAACGAAGTAGTTGAATGCATAGACAAACTATTGTGCGAAAACCATAAAGTATTGATCTTCTCAAATTTTGTAAAACATCTGACTGTATTTCGATCTTATTTCGACAACAGAACAATACAGTATAGCATGCTCACCGGCGAAACAGCCGAAAATAAACGGAAAATAATCATTGAAAATTTTCAGAATAATCCCGACAACCGTATCTTCCTGATCTCCATCAGAGCAGGTGGTGTGGGATTAAACCTCACATCGGCCGATTATGTTTTCATTCTTGATCCATGGTGGAATCCGGCCGTTGAGAGTCAGGCCATTAACCGTACACACCGCATCGGACAAGTAAATAACATCCTTGCCTATAAATTTATTACCAAAAACAGCATTGAAGAAAAAATCATACAGCTTCAGAACGAAAAACAAGTGCTGGCATCATCCCTGATTAATAATAAAAATCCGTTTCTTAACTTCAGTGAGCAGGAAATTATTAATCTCTTCGATTAACGAATACCATTTTTTTCTTCTTTGTACCAAAAACGGCCCGCTGTTTTACCATTATTTTAAGGATATATTAAATTATATGCACAGATTCGTTTTTTTCTTGCATTCACCAAAACCACTACTTACTTTTATCACTGATTAATTTAATATGGAGGACAAAATGATGTACAAAAATGAAATTGGAAACAATGCCGGGCGTATATGGACATTATTAAGCGAACAACCCGAAATGCCTGTCACTACGCTGAAACGAAGAGCCGAACTGGCCGACAAGGAATTATATCTGGCCTTGGGCTGGCTCTCACGCGAAAATAAAATTATGTTTTTTGAAAAAGCCAATAAACTATTCGTTTGCCTGACAGAAGTAATGTAAGCGCTTCCGTGAAAATAATAAATGCCTGAAAGACGAATATTTTTTGTGTTTACAAAAATATCCATATTGAGATTTGTATTTTTGCAAAAAACCATAAATACAAATACCATGACAATACAAGCAATAATATTCTTTTGGGCAGGATTATGTGCATTTTGCTGCGCACAACCCTTCGAAGTTAAACCAACCGGGACGTTCAGCCGTATTGAATTTTACGGTGATGTTCAGGCGGAACTGGTTAAAAATGGTACTGAATCATACCAGATCAAACGGCTGAATGAACTGACTGAAAAAGATGTAAAAGTAACTCTGGAGGGCTCGGTATTAAAAGTCCGCACAAAGATTGACCTAAATAATAAACGGAGGGCCTACCTTGTGATAAACTATACACAGATAGTTTCCATTGCCGTTCATAATGGAGCAGAAGTTTATAGTGACTCGGCGCTTACCGGTGAAGTAATAAACCTGACAGCCAACTCGGGCAGCAGCGCTTATGTAAATTTAAATTGCAGGTCGGTTTCAGCAGACCTTAGTTCCGGTGGGCGTCTGGTATTAAAAGGTACGGTAAAAGCTGTCAAAGTGTCTGCAGTGGCCGGAAGTACATTTGACGGAAATGCCCTAATAGCAGATGAAGCCGACATGATGAGCAGTATAGAATCAAAAATATATGTGATTGCCACAAAAAGCTTAACGGCTAATGCCACGTTGCAAGGCGAAATTTATTATGGCGGCAATCCTGATAAACGTGAAATAAAAATTACGCTTGGTGGAATTGTTACACCCTTAAAAAACGAATGAAATGTTTAGTCAGAACCAATTATTAATTATCCTCGTTGCAACAGTAGGAATAATCCTTTTTACCTGGTTTGCGTCATTAAAAGAAAGGAGATATCATGGGATACCCCGCTTTATTTCTTTCGAAAGCATTCTGCTCCTTTTGATGCATAATCATCAAAACTGGTTTGTCAATGCATTCGCGCCCTTGCAGATTTTGTCGTGGCTTCTCTTCCTCATTTCTGCTTTCTTTGCCCTGTACGGAAGCATGCAGATTATTTTAAGAGGCCGGCCCCAGGGCAATTTTGAAAACACTACCCAGCTTGTAACCACAGGCCTTTTCGAATATATCCGCCACCCGATGTATGCCTCGCTGCTTTATTTTGGACTGGGAATTTATCTGAAAGCACCGGATGATCTGTTTAATATTATTCTTGTAATCATTAACAGCATAGCTCTGTATATTACCTGCCGGATTAAAGAGAAAGAGATGACCAAACGATTTGGCGCAACTTATAGAATATATATTAATCAGACCCGGCTATTTATCCCATTTATCTTCTAAATTAATTTTCGTTTAACGAAATTTTTCACTGAGCCGGGCCATTGCATCGGCAGGTGATTTGCGGTTAAAAAGAATTTCATATACAGTATCTATCACGGGTGTATGAACCGTTTTCATTTCTTTTTTAAGCTCGTGAATACACCGGCAAGCATTATAACCCTCGGCAACCATATTCATGTCAAGCAAGGCCTGCTTAACTGTATATCCCTTGCCAATCATAGTTCCCAGAGTGCGATTACGGCTATACTGTGAGTAGCAGGTAACCAGCAAATCGCCAAGATATGCCGAGTGCCCGATATGCCGGGGTACATTTCGTATTCTATCCAGGAAGGATTGCATTTCCGACAACGCATTGGAAACAAAAACGGCCTGAAAATTATCACCATATCCAAGTCCATGACAAATTCCGGCACCAATAGAAAGAATATTCTTTAAGATAGCTGCATACTCAATCCCTTTAATATCATAAGAAATACTGGTACGTACAAATCTACATTCGATGAGACGGTTAAGACGGCTAAGGCGACTTTCACGACGACTGGCAATAGTTAAATACGATAATTTTTCCTGAGCGATCTCCTCGGCATGGCAGGGCCCCGACAAGACAGCGAGATTACGGTATAGCACATTGCAACGCTGATTAAAAAACTCCGAGATCGTTAAATTCTCTTCCGGGATCATGCCTTTGATTGCAGACACTATAATTTTCCCCGAAAAATCAATGCCTTTATCTAAAACCTGCTCCTTAAGATAAGCCGAAGGGATAGCAAAGAATATGATATATGAATCACGAATTGTATCATGAATATCATTATAAAAATGAATTTTTCGAGTATCCAGTGTAAGATAAGTAAGATACCTTGGATTATGTTTATTTTTCCGGATATAATCAGCATCTCTGGCATTACGCAGGTACCAGTTAATGCCTGTGGCATTTTGAGATAATATTTTTACCAGGGCAGTTCCCCAGCTTCCACTACCAATAACAGCGATAGCGCGCATTTCGGCTCTGCGTCGCTCGACCCGCCGTTTGTGGTAAACACGTAAAGGATTAGGGATTAAACGCGCCATAATTTACAGGTTATCGCAATTACCGGTTACACAGTCAGCCACTGCTTCACGTCATCGGGTGAAGGATTGGCCAATCCGAGTTTATTCTTTTTATTAAATCCACAAATATCATTATGCAGTTTACCGGGTTTAATCTCCCTGAGAGCCGCGGCAGATGAATAACCCATATCACGCAAAACAGTAATCCATTGCTCAGGAATACCCATAGCCGAAAACTCTTCACTGTTTTCAGCCGCAGGAGGATTCTCGGGCTTCATCTGCGGAAAGAAAAGGACATCTTGTATACTTGACTGATTAGTCATCAACATCGTCAGGCGGTCAATACCAATACCCATGCCGGAAGTGGGAGGCATACCATATTCAAGGGATCGGACAAAATCCATATCAATGAACATGGCCTCATCATCCCCTTTCTCTGATAACCGGAGTTGCTCCTGAAAGCGTTCAAGCTGATCTACCGGATCGTTTAATTCTGTATAAGCATTACAAAGCTCATGGCCGTTAACAATCAGTTCAAAACGTTCGGTGAGTTGTGGATTACTCCGGTGTTTCTTGCACAACGGAGACATTTCAACCGGATAATCAATAATAAAAGTTGGCTGAATAAAATGCTTTTCACATACATTACCAAAAATCTGATCAATCAGCTTGCCTTTTCCCATAGCCGGATCAACGGTTATATTTAATTTTTGACATACATCGCGCAAGCCCTGTTCGTCCATTTCCGAAACCTCTATGCTCGAATATCGTTTGATGGCCTCGTACATCGTGATGCGAGGGTATGGTGGTTTAAAATCAATGGTCTCATCACCTACCTTCACTACTGTTGTACCATGTAAATCAAAGGCAACCCTGGCCAGCATATTCTCGGTGAACTGCATCATCCATAAATAATCTTTATAGGCCACATAAATCTCCATCACTGTGAACTCCGGGTTATGTGTACGATCCATTCCCTCGTTCCGGAAATCTTTTGCAAATTCATATACTCCATTAAATCCACCAACAATTAATCGTTTAAGATAGAGTTCATTGGCAATACGCAGATATAACGGGATGTCGAGCGCATTATGATGAGTAATAAACGGCTTGGCAGCCGCTCCGCCGGGTATTGGCTGAAGAATAGGTGTCTCCACTTCAAGATAACCAAAGCGATTGAAAAACTCACGCATCGAATGCATAATTTTAGTGCGGTTTATAAACACATCTTTCACGCCCGGATTAACGATCAGATCAACATACCGTTGCCTGTATCGCAATTCAGGATCGGTAACCGCATCAAAAAACTGACCGTCCTTCTCCTTAACGATTGGCAAAGGACGTAACGATTTGGCGAGGATGGTCATTTTTTTTACCTCAATGGATATCTCCCCCATCTTCGTAACAAAAACATCACCATTAACACCAATGATATCACCAATATCAAGAAGTTTTTTAAACACTTCGTTATACATAGTTTTATCCTCACCAGGACATAAGGTATCTCGGTTAAGATATAACTGAATTCTACCCTCGTGATCCTGCAGTTCGGCAAAAGACGCAGCGCCCATAATCCGGCGGCTCATAATCCGTCCGGCAATGGCAACCTCTTTAAAACCTTCTTTTTCCGGCGAGAAACCAGAAATAATCTGCCGCGACGTTGTTGAAACAGGAAATTCCTGCTGCGGAAAAGCATTAATCCCTAAATCCCTAAGACGCTGCAACGATTCCCTGCGGATAAGTTCCTGCTCACTCAATTTAGTAACCGTCATGACCTATTTCACATTAATGGGTGAATAATCTCTCAGTTCAAATGATTTACCAAGGTACACTTTACGCACCTGCTCATCGTTTGCCAGTTCCTGAGCGGTACCCGATTTAAGAATATTACCTTCGAAAAGCAGATAAGCGCGGTCGGTAATAGATAATGTTTCATGAACATTATGATCGGTAATTAAAATACCGATATCCTTAGACCGGAGTTTAGCCACAATGGCCTGGATATCTTCAACAGCAATAGGGTCAACACCTGCAAACGGCTCGTCGAGCAAGATAAAACTTGGATTCAGCGCCAATGCGCGTGCTATCTCTGTTCGCCGGCGTTCACCGCCCGAAAGCTGTATTCCTAAACTTTTACGGACCCGGTTTAAGCCAAATTCATCCAGCAATTGCTCAACCCGGTTATCCTGTTCGTTACAAGGTATGGATGACATCTCAAGTACGGCGCGCAGATTATCTTCAACAGTCATTTTACGAAACACCGATGCTTCCTGGGGCAAATATCCGATACCGAGTTTAGCACGCCTGTACATGGGCTCATAGGTAATGTCTTTATTATCGAGAAAGATTTTACCTGAATTAGGCGCAATCTGTCCTACAATCATATAAAAGGTAGTTGTTTTACCGGCGCCATTCGGTCCCAGCAAGCCAACGATCTCACCTTGCCCTACTTCAATGGAAACGCTTTTTACAACCGTGCGTGACCGGTATTTTTTAACTACATCCTCGGTGCGTAAACGCATAACTTAATTTAAGACCTCAAAAATAGCGAAAAAGTTGCCATATCCTACTGCGCTAGTTGATTTACATTTAACCCGGTAGTTAAAGGATTCCAGAAACTAAAAAAACATATTAAAAAATAACCTGTAATTTAGCTCTAAGTCCAAATATCTGAATATTGGGATGATCAAGATGTGTTAAGCGCCAGACGGCATCGAACCTGAAAAATTTAAAAATATTCTCGATGCCAACGCTGGCTTCGCCATAAGGTTGTGTCACATCGCCGAGCCCGGGCGGGAATAACAACTTATCGCGGTTTCTATCATTAAGCGAACCAATCAGTCCTTTTGCAGATACAACTTCTCGCCAGCGCAACTTTCGCAAAAGAGGAATATGATTCAGGAAAAAACCCTGCAAGTGCTGTTCGCCCCAAATACTAACCCACTGATCGCTGACAAACTCGTAATAATTCATCATATTGAATGCATAATAGTCATAAGCGTAGGTTTCGTTACCTCTGTGCAACTCAAGCAAAGGGAAAGGCAGATGTCCAAATATCCGTCCCGCATCAACAGTATATTTAAAAAAGCCAAACGGATTGGTATTAAAAAAATGCGATATACGAAGGTTGGTCTTATAATATTCATATTGACTGAGCGCCAAATCTTTTATGCCGGCTGTTAAATATAAATCAATCACAGGGTATTTAGTTCCCAGCGTGCGACGCTCAAACTCACCCATCACAAATATTTCATCATAGGCATAATGTGTTTGTATCATTATTTCGGAACAAATGATACGGGATACATTATTAATCTGTCCATCGGTTAACCGGTAGAACGGGATGAAATAGGTCGGATAAATCCGTTTATGAGTGAGATATAATGTATGAGCAAATCCCTGGTACCATTCACGTTCGAAAGCAGTGGTAAAATTTTGAGTCAGCGTAAGCTTGTTATCAGGATTGCGTCTGAACACCGAAGCAATAAGGTTATCGGTGCGAAAAGCGTTAATACTCTGGCCTAACTGCTCCATATCATTACGATACGAGACATTAAGCGCAATCCGGGGATTTTTCGAAAACATATATAAACCCCCGGCGCCATATTTGATTTTTTCGTCTTTCATACCATAAGCAACATGCCCGGTAAACATAAACTTTGTACTGACACTGTTGGCTGTCCTTCCGCCCAGCTTAAAACGGTTGCCTTCAATTTCATTAAAACTATACAGCGTATAATAAGGGCCAATCTCCCAGGGTCCAATGATAAAGTGATAATTAGTTAACAGATAAACAAAATCCTCAGCGGTTTTATAGAGAGGTACTTTTTTTATACTGTCAACAGTTGCGTAAATACGGGCTTCTTTATCGGTTAAGCTAACCGGTCGTACCGTATCCCAATACTGCGGGTCGTTGTTGAGGGCGCTGTCGGCTAATACTACATAATTTTTTTGCTCTTCAATTTTTTCCGAAAGCGGAAGATTAAAAATATATTTTCTGTAATAGGATGTTTTCCGGCCAAAAAAACCTTTAATTTTTTGTGTTTCTGTAATATTAAAATCAACCAGCAATTCTTCAAAATCAAGAAACCATAGAGAATCGTTAAAGGTTGAAAAACTAAAATTAGCAGCCAGCTCATTGATGTAATTCAGGTTAGCATCTTTAGCCAGACGCATCTGCATTTTTTTCACAGCCCATACCTCATCGGCCACCCAAAAATCACCAAAAAAGGTACGCTCCTGCTTGCGCTGGGGCTTGAAGGATATCTGATAACACCAATGGCCGTCAATATCAGCACTATCAATCAGGTAATATTTATAATAAGCAAGACCTGCGTCAGAAATCGGGCTAACAAATCCCGACTCATACAATGTCATGAAATTATCGTAAATATTAAATGTAACACTCATCCGGCCGGCAAATTGTGAAATACTTTGATTTTTAATACCGCTGATCTGCGATGCCTTAATTACTTCACGTTGTTTCCGGGGTTCTTTCTGATAATAAAAATCAGACAGGTTCTCGGCAAGCATCAGGGGAAGATAGGCCTTTCCGGTAATGGTATTTGTATCAATATTCTCAAAAACAAACTGAAATTGTTTAAACATTTTACGGTTTCGGAATTTATCATCTACATTATTGAGATCAACCTGTATTTTGGTATATACTTCACATTGAAATCCGGGAATATTTCGCGGGTCGTTACGTTCTTTATTTTTAATGATATTGCGCAAAATACGATGGGCCGGATTTTCGCCGGGAACAATAACGACTTCGTCCATCTGGATAAAATCGGGCTCAAGCGTAATATCAATAGTTTGAAAAATATTTTTGCGAATGCCGATCGTTCGTGTTTTATATCCAATAAATGATACCATGATACTATCGGCCAACAGGCGGCTTTCAAGAAAATATGCCCCATTATAATCAGATACTGTGCCTGCTGTTGTTCCCATTAATGTAATACTGACAAAGGGCAGCGATTCACCGGTAACAGCATCTTTTACTGTACCCCTGATTTTTGTAACCTGACCGTTTAAATGAATGACAGGGAATAAAAGCCATATTATCCATACGCTTTTCATCAGACGGAGATTAAACATTGTGTTTTCGATGCACGACAGCCGACACAAATATGCTGACTTCGTAAAGAAACAATAAAGGGATTGAAACAAGAATCTGGCTGAAAATATCGGGAGGAGTAATAATGGCAGCCAGTACCAGAATAATGATAATAGCATGTCGTCTGTATTTTCTCAAAAATGAAGGAGTAACCAATCCTATTTTAGTGAGAAAGAATAATATAACAGGTAGTTCAAAAACCACACCACTGGCCAATACAGTTGAAGCTACATTAGAGATATAAGAATTCAAGGCGATCTGATTAGACACCTCGGTGCTCACTTTGTAATTACTCAAAAAATTTACCGACATTGGAATAATAATAAAATAACCAAACAAAACGCCAGACAGAAACAAAAAAGAGCTTATCAATACCGCACCCGAAGCGGCATTCCGTTCTTTATCGTATAATGCGGGACGAATAAAACTCCATGCCTGGTAAAGCACAAAAGGAAAAGCCAGAATGAGCCCGGCAACCAGAGAAATAATAATATGCGTGGTAAACTGCCCCGACATGGTGATATTAATCAGTTGCAGCGGTGTTTGATTGATGCAAAGGGATGGGGTATGGAATTTTGCTGCCAGCCGACACAACAACTGATTGGTAATAAAACCAGGATTTTTAGGGGCAAGCAGAATAGCATCAAATAACAAATCCTTATAAATAAAGGCAATAACCGCAAACACCACAATTGCCGAAAAAGCGCGGATCAGATGCCACCGCATTTCCTCCAAATGCTCCAGAAAGGTCATTTCGTCCCGACTGATTTTTTTTTTATCTTTAGTCATTAATTAAAAAAAATAGTTAACTTTAAGTGTTAAAACCGGCGGAGGTTCAGGTGTATAAAAAAACAACCCGGTAGAAAACCTGCCCGTTTTTCAGAAATACAAAGGTATTGATTAATTCAGTAAATACAAGATAATTTCAGGTCGGTCAAAATGAGTAACAAGAACACATTAAAAGAAAACTTAAAGAAGTATTTTGGTTTTGATTTATTTAAAGGGAACCAGGAAGAGATTATAAACAACCTTTTAGAGGGCAAAGATTCTTTTGTGCTGATGCCCACAGGAGGCGGCAAATCATTATGCTACCAGCTTCCATCCCTGATCCTTGAAGGAACAGCGGTAGTTATATCACCCCTCATTGCCCTGATGAAAAACCAGGTAGATGCTATGCGTAGTTTTCACACCGAAGATGTAGTCGCCCATTACCTTAATTCTTCACTTTCAAAAGCCGCAGCCACACAAGTAAAAAAGAATCTGCTGGAAGGAAAAACCAAGCTATTATATGTTGCGCCTGAATCACTTACCAAAGAAGAAAATATTCAACTGCTGAAAAAAATCAATATTTCGTTTTATGCGGTTGATGAGGCCCATTGTATTTCTGAATGGGGACACGATTTCAGGCCTGTTTACCGTAAAATACGGCCGATAATAGATGAGATCAAACGGGCGCCGATTATTGCTCTCACCGCTACGGCAACCCCTAAGGTACAGCATGACATATTAAAAAATCTCGGAATGCTGGATGCCACCATCTTTAAACTGTCATTTAACCGGCCAAACCTCTACTATGAAATACGTCCAAAGCATGATGTCTCCAAAGAAATCATCAGATATATCCGTAACCATCAGGGGAAATCGGGCATAGTATACTGCCTCAGTCGCCGTAAAGTAGAAGAACTGGCTGAAACCTTGCGTGTAAATGGAATCAAGGCATTGCCTTACCATGCAGGACTTGAATCGGCTGTCCGTACCCAGACACAGGATCAATTTTTAAAAGAAGATATAGATGTAATTGTTGCTACCATTGCCTTTGGTATGGGGATAGACAAACCCGATATCCGGTATGTTATCCATTACGATATGCCAAAAAGTTTGGAGGGCTATTATCAGGAAACAGGAAGAGCAGGACGCGACGGCGGCGAAGGCCACTGCATTGCCTTTTATACCTATAAAGATATTCAGAAGCTCGAAAAATTTATGCAGGGCAAACCGGTAGCAGAACAAGAAATAGGCCGGCAGTTGCTTATGGAAACAGTTGCCTACGCCGAGACGTCTATATGCCGCAGAAAACTATTGCTCTATTACTTCGGAGAAGATTTTAAAGAGAATAATTGCGAATCGTGTGACAACTGCCTTCATCCGAAAGTTAAATTTGAAGGCAAAGAATACCTTGTTCTTGCTCTACGGACTATTGCAGCCGTTAACGAAAAATTTAAAATTGACCATATTGCCAATATCCTAACCGGCACAGCCACGGCGATGATTAAATCCTATAAACATCAGGAACTGCCAATGTTTGGGGAAGGGGCTGAAAAGGATCATAAATTCTGGGCAGCCATTATCCGTCAGGCAATGATTGAACGGTTGGTTCAAAAAGAAATAGAGAATTACGGACTTCTTAAAATTACGGAAAAAGGGCAGGAATATCTCAAGAATCCATATTCACACATGCTGGCTGAAGACCGGGACTTCGAAAAAATTGACGATGAAGATATAATAGTACCCGGTGGCGCAGCAACAGTTGATAATGAATTATTAAGTATTCTAAAAGATTTGCGCAAACAGATTGCCAAAAAACACGACTTGCCTCCATTCATTATTTTTCAGGATCATTCACTCGAAGATATGGCCATTCAATATCCGACTTCGCCCGATGAACTGCAACAAATAACCGGTGTGGGTGTTGGGAAAGCGCACCGGTACGGCAAGGAATTTATTGAAGTAATAAAAAAATACGTAGAAGAAAATGAGATTGAACGACCGCAGGATATGACGGTTAAATCGGTTATCAATAAGTCGGGACTTAAAGTATATATTATCCAGAGTATAGACAGGCAAATGCCTCTTGATGATATTGCAGCAGCAAAAAGTTTGAACATGAAAGACCTGTTATCCGAGATAGAATCTATTGTTTACTCGGGCACCAAGCTAAACATTGATTATTACATTAACAATGTAATAGACGAAGACAAGCAAGATGAAATCTATGACTATTTCAGGGAAGAAGCCCAGAACGAATCTATAGAAACAGCGCTTGACAAACTAGGAGAAGAAAACTTTACAGAAGAAGAGATACGGCTTATGCGAATTAAATTTTTCAGCGAAATAGGGAATTAATTTTCTTTTCTGGTCGAGCCAGATGCCCTTTTAAGCCGTACAATTTCTTTATCCTGCTCTTCAACTTTTTTCTCCAATTCTTTAATTCTGGATATATCGTAAGCCAGAACAAGAATTTTTGAATACTGTTCATTGGCATCTTTCACAGGAGTAAAGGTTTCGTAAAACCATTTCTCTTTCCCTTTAAAGAAATACTGATGGCCGCCCGAATGAGCTGCTCCACGTTGTAATTCCCGCCATACTTTTTTATACGATTCAGAATCAACAACAGCGTGATCCATAAAATCAGACAAAGAACGTCCGGATAAATCATTCAAATTCATTGAGATATTTTCAAGAAATTTGCGGTTTGCCTTCAGAAACTGTCCGTCCATGCTCAGTTCATACGTCAGGGTAGTTTCGTTAATAGCATCCAGTGTACCTCTCATCTCCATTTCTTGTCTGGCCGTTTCTTCCTGAGTGGCCTGCAACTCTTCCATATTCTGGCGAAGCTCTTCTTCCACCGCTTTCATCTCTTCGCTTTGCTGCTGATATTGTTCCAGCAACATAGACGTTTTCATATTAGTACGCACGGTCGAAACAGTTGATGCAATAATTTCACCCACTTTCTCAACAAATTCAATCTGGTATTTGGCAAAGGGTTCAAACGAAGCCATTTCAATTACTCCATGCACTTCTTCGTTTAATTTAATGGGAACAAGAATCAAACTACGCGGACTGGCATCGCCGAGCCCTGAGACAATATCCATATAACCTTCGGGCAAATCGCTAAGGTAAATCGTTTCCTTCTCGAGATAACAGGTACCTACCAGTCCTTCCCCTATTTTTATATTACGGGTAACAAATTTACGTCTATCGTAAGCAAAGCAACCGGTCATTTCAAGGTATTGATTATCTTTATCATCATTATTTAAAATAAAAATACCTCCCTGATTGGCCTTAATATATTTAACCAGTTCACTAATAATATTAAATGACATTTCGTTAATGTCTTTATAATTTTTACGGATGATATCCGCAAATCGGGCATGGCCTACCGTGGCCCAGTTCCATTCTTTTTCTTCCTGCTGTTGACGACGTCGTTCGTCTTCGGCTTTTTTCAAGCTCTGACGCATCTCTAATAATGAATTTCCAAGTTCATCATCGGTACTTAAAGGAACAAATTCACTATTTAGATTTCCACTGCCCAGTTCCTTCGAAAAAGTAATACTCTGGCGCAACCCACGAGCCAACATATTAATAGATTCAACAATTGAGCCAATTTCGTCATGTCGCGGATAACTGATCTCGCCTACAACTTTTCCCCTTGCCATATCTGCAACCGACTGAGTAAGCAGATTAATCTGTTTAACAACATTACCAATAATAAGCGAAAGAATTAATGATACAAATATGATACAGAACAGTATAGTAACAATTATCACATTTCTGAAAACCAGCAGATCTTCGAATAAAGTGGCTTGATCAGCCATCATGCCAATATAGGCGTTATAATTTTGAAAATACCGAACATAAATCACCTGCTTTTTTGTTTTACCCTTTTCATGAAGTTGAAAAAAGAGTTTGTACATTTTATGATCACTGATGATTTTAATTTTATTGAACACCTTACTCTCAGCAATATGTTTATTTTCATTGGTAAAAGGATCAATCATTGTACCTGTTTTATAAATAATAACAGGAGAAAAACCAGGCCGCATGTTCACTTTGGCTGAAAAATACTTTTTCACTTCAGCCGGCAGTTGTTCCGGATCAAATTGATTTTTTTTAAGATAAATCATCACATCAGTGGGATTTACTGGCTGAACTGAGGTATCTGTGCGTTGTACAACATTCAAATCATTAATAATAAACCCAGTAAGTTTATTAGCCATTTCTGAATTACTGAATGCTATTTCTTCAAAATAAAAATTCAAATCAAAAAGATAACTTTCCATTATTTTATCTGTCTCATTTAATGATTTGGCGCGCTGATATTGATATAAAATAACGCTGGCGCAGGTTAATACAACAAACAAAAAAGAAAGAACATACAGATTCAGGCGTGTATTTAATTGCAGATGACGTAAAATATATCTCAGTTTTTCCATTGACTATTCAATAATAAACAACACTTATTTAATAATATATCTCAAATATAACATCTTAAATCATTTTTTACAAACAAACATAGGAACTTATTGTGCAAAAGCCAGAATAAAGTTAGCCGACTAGCTGATTATTCGATAATTAGGAGCAACAGATTAAACAATTAATATAAACGCAAACACTTGCGCCACCCCAATAACCGGGATAATCCGGCTACTTATTTTTGCATTGATAAACCTTACGCATAAAAAAATAAGCAAACTAAAAAGCCCGCAACAATCATGTTAACGGGCTGAAAGAAAATAATTTATATAAAAATTTATTAAATCAACTGCATTTGGATGTTCCACATTGTTTACATAACAAGCATCCTTCTTGATAAACAAGATTTTCGGAACCGCATTCACTACATTTGATTCCGGTTTTGGGCTTTGTTCCATCCGGGATATACTTTTTAAGTGCGCGCACCACACCATTCTTCCATGTATTTATGGTTTCGCTGTCAAGATGCAGGGACGAAACAAGATTTACCACATCGGGAATAGGCATCCCATAACGTAATACACCGGAGATAAGTTTTGCATAATTCCAGTATTCTTCATTAAACAACCGGGAAATACCACCAAGAGTATTTTCATAACCATATTTATCAATATACTGAAAATCGTACCGGGTTTCCTTATCTTTCTCTTTTGCTTTAATTATTTTCCCTTTAGAAATAGAGCGGGGTATGGGCAGTATATCGTCATCAACCAATCCGGTAAAAATTTCATAAGGCAGGTTATTTTTTAATCCGACAAAAGCAATCCACTCTTCATTGTTATTATTAAAGCGGATAATCTCAGCATCAAGTTCTTTAGGCCGTTTGATGGGTGCCTGCAGAGCATCCGTATCTTTTTTCTCATCGCCTTTGTTGGATACTAATACACCGGAACGCGAACCTTCCCTGTAAACCGTAATTCCTTTACAACCACTCTCCCATCCGGTGATATACAATTGTCCTACCAATTCTTCAGTAGCATCTTCGGGCAGATTAATTGTGACACTGATAGAATGATCTACCCACTTCTGAATTTTCCCCTGCATTTTAACTTTTGCAACCCAGTCAACATCATTTGAAGTTGCCAGATAATAAGGTGATTTTTTGACCAGTTCATCCAGCGAAGTGCTGTCAAAATTTTTCACCTCTTCAATATTATACCCGCTAATCTCAAGCCAGGTAAGAAATTTATGATGAAACACGGTAAATTCTTCCCATGCATCGCCAACGTCATCAACAAAACTTATTTTAATATTATTATCATTAGGATTAACCTTTCGCCTGCGTTTATATACCGGAAGAAACACGGGTTCGATTCCAGAGGTTGTTTGTGTCATTAAACTGGTTGTACCGGTAGGAGCAATAGTAAGAAGCGCGATGTTTCGCCGGCCATAACGGCTCATGTCTTCAAATAACTTGGGGTCTTCATTCTTCAGCCGGCAAATAAAAGGATTATCCTTTTCATAATGGATGTCAAAGATTTCAAATGCGCCTCTTTCTTTAGACAAATACACAGAAGCCCGGTATGCCTCAAGGGCAAGTGTTTTCTGCACCTCGCAGGCAAAATCAATTGCGTCTTCGCTGCCATAACGAAGGTTCAACGCTGCCAGCATATCTCCTTCGGCTGTTATGCCAAGCCCCATCCGGCGTCCCTGCAATGCTTTGATTTTTATTTTTTCCCAAAGCTTACGTTCAACTCTTTTTAATTCATCATCTTCAGGATCATTCGCAATTTTTGCAAGTATAGCATCAATTTTTTCAATTTCAAGATCAATAATACTATCCATGATCCGTTGTGCCTTGGCTACATGATTTTTAAACAGATCAAAATCAAAATGAGCATCAGGAGTAAAAGGTTGATTTATGTAACTATATAAATTAATAGCCATCAGCCGGCAACTATCGTACGGACAAAGAGGTATTTCTCCGCATGGATTTGTAGATACTGTTTTAAATCCATACTTACGGTAACAATCGGGGACTGATTCATTAATAATGGTATCCCAGAAAAGTATCCCCGGCTCAGCAGATTTCCATGCATTATAAATAATCTTCGACCATAATTGACGGGCATCAATCTCTTTTACATGAGTCGGTTCGGCAGAATCAATGGGATATTGCTGACGATAAGTTGTACCATTAATTACAGCGCGCATAAACTCATCGTCAATTTTAACCGATACATTGGCGCCGGTAACTTTGCCGGCCTCCATTTTTGCATTAATAAATGCATCGGCATCCGGATGCTTAACAGAAATACTTAACATTAAGGCGCCTCTGCGGCCATCCTGAGCAACCTCGCGGGTTGAATTCGAATAACGTTCCATAAAAGGTACTACGCCAGTAGAAGTAAGCGCGCTATTGAGCACCTGTGATCCGTGGGGACGGATATGCGACAAATCGTGCCCTACTCCACCGCGCCGTTTCATCAACTGTACCTGTTCCTGATCAATTTTTAGAATACCACCATACGAATCGGCATTATTTTCATTACCGATAACAAAGCAATTCGACAGCGATGCGATTTGTTGATCATTCCCAATACCGGTCATAGGGCCGCCTTGTGGTACCAAATATTTAAAATCTTTAAAAAGATTAAAGATTTCCTCAATACTCAACGGGTTAACGTATTTTTTTTCAATCCGGTGAATTTCTCTGGCGAGCCGCATGTGCATATCATCCGGCGTAAGCTCATAAAAACGCCCGAACGAATCTTTCAGAGCATATTTATTAGCCCACACTTTAGCGGCCAGTTCATCACCTTTAAAATACTCCAGTGTTCTGGCAAAAACTTCGTCAAAAGTGTATCCTACACCATTTTCTGTTACCAAATCCGGCTGTTGCGACGCTGCAGATGATAGGGGTTGGCTGTTCTTGTTTTGCACAATCATTTCCTCAGTATGCATCTTTTTCAAGTTGTTATAAATTTTTAGGGTGTTTTTTTCAAACTGCAATTTACAATCAGAAAAAATTTATTCGTTAAAACAACATATCGTATTTATTAACATTTAAAAATAGTTATTAACCTGATCAAATAAAACATTGGTAAATAATTAATTATCCATTCATTGTCACAAAATACTTTCCCCCGGAATTTTTTTCTAATGAAAAATTTTTAGCCCGGATTTTTCAGTTGTAAAAAAACAACTGAAAAACGCTCTTGAAAATCTAATCGTTAGCTGATTGCTAACAATATGATTTTATAAGGTGGTATCGCTTTCGCTATTGCATAACTCCAGTGAGCAAAGCATCGCTTTCGCGTAGCTTGTGCCTCCGCTATATTTATGTTACCGAAGTTTTAGCGAAGGAACAAGCTTCAGCGACACGCGGGCAGCGGAGCAAAGCATCGCTTTCGCTATTACATAGCTCAAGCGAGCAAGAGGTTACCGGATACCCTTAACCGGAAAAACCAGTTGAGTTATTTACAGTTTTTCAACTGCAAAATCCCAGTTAAACAATCTATATTTACTTCAGAATTTTTACTGCGGATTAGCGGACTAAGAAAAAGTTGCAGATAAAATTTTTTCAGTTGCACCAGTCATTGAAAATGTATATTGAGCAGCTCTTTCGGCGCAATTTATTCTGAAACGATCATCGGTGAACAGACGATTAAGAATATTAGCGAGCTCCTCAAATGTTGAAACTGTGAATCCGGCGTTGAGATTAAGTAAGGCAATGGCCTCGTTAAATTTATGATAAACAGGGCCGAATATCACCGGCAACCCAAACACAGCCGGCTCAAGAGTATTATGAATACCGCTGCCAAAACCACCTCCCACATAGGCAATCGTACCATACCGGTAAACAGACGCCAGCATTCCCATTGTATCAATAATCAACACCCGTACATCCGGCGGTACAAATCCATCAATTCTGGAAAATCTGACAGAAGGGAGTAAAAGCATAGATTGAAGCCGGAGAATATGTGCTTGGTCAATCTCATGCGGGGCAAAAATAAACCGATAATCATTATCCTTACAATTATTAATATATTCTGATAATAATATCTCATCCTTCTCCCATGTACTTCCGGCAATAAGTGTTTTATACGAACCGGAGAATTGTTCAACAATTGTATTACCGGTCGCCTGCCGGCTAATAGCATAAACCCTGTCGAACCGGGTATCACCGGCAACACTTACATTTTTAATACCATTGAGTTGCAATAATTGTTCCGATAACTGATCCTGAACAAACAAATGTTTAAACAAACCCAGCACTTTCCGGTACCAACTGCCATAGAATTTAAAAAAAATCTGATCGTTCCGAAAAATACCTGAAATTAGGTATATCGGGATTTTGTTTTTATTGGCTACATATATATAATGATACCAGAAATCATATTTAACAAAAAATATTTTCTGTGGCCGGCAAATTTCAATAAACTTGTTTGCATTATACGAAGTATCCGGCGGAAGATAAAAAACCCAGTCGGCAATAGGATAGTTTTTCCGGATCTCGTAACCTGAAGGTGAAAAAAAAGTCAGCAATATTTTAAACTGCGGATATTTTCTTTTAATTTCCTCAATGAGTGGACGTCCCTGTTCAAATTCACCAAGAGAAGAACAATGTATCCATATTAAAGAGGTTGAGGGAGGGATTGCCTGTCTGATTCTCTGTAAAATTTTTTTACGGCCCTTAATCCATAAACGTGCCTTATAATTAAACGGGGCAATGCAATAGATGGCTAATCTGTAGAACCATAAAACAATATCATACAAACAAATCACCGAAAGATCAAATAAAAAGAGAGATAAAAACTATCTTATTGCGTAGGAAGCGTGGGCTCTGCCACATCGGAACACTTAAGCACATTCATACGTTGCAGTTCGGCTGCTTTCTGAAATTTTCCATATAATGCATTTTTATAGGCATCGCAAGCATTTCCATAATCATTAAGACCCTGATATGCTCTTCCGAGTTCAAAATAAATTTTTGCTTTTTCGTCATCAGAACCCACTTTAAAATAAACGGCCTTTTGCGCCATAATAACGGCATTATCCCATTGCTGAAGTTCATTATATGCTACGGCCATACCAAAATAGGCCTCATCATAAGTTGTATCGAATGAGATAGCCAAGCGGAACTGATTAATTGCCTCGTCGTACATTTTATTATTAATGCCGGCAACACCCTTATTTCCAAAATATGCCCGGGCAATTTCCCTTGCCTTAATTACAGTTTTTTCGTCATTAGCTTCAATACCATAACTAATCGTTTTACGCATTATCGCTTCGAACTCTCCCGGCTTGTCCTGTTGCTTCAGAATCAAACCCTTTCCAAAATATGCTTTAGCTGCTGAAGGATCAAAAGCAATTGCTCTGTCGTAATAATCCATGGCCTTGGACTGGTCATTTGTTTTGAGAAAATTATTTCCCTGAGAAATATAAAGTTGTAAAACCATGTTTTTTGCTTTTGCCTCAAGTTTCGGATTATTATATTTTTTTGCCATTTCGGCGGATAAAAGAAAGCCGGCAATGGCTTCGTCCGGCTTATTGGCTTTGAAAAGCATCGTGGCCGATTGATCATAAAGAGCCGGCATCAAGGGTTCGATGGTATTTTTTACACCGGCTGCTTCAGCACCAACAACCTGGCAAATAGACAAACATTTATTAAATGTACGAATAGCGGCATTTACGCTATCGGGTATTTGCATAAGTCCGGCGCCTTTATTATATTCGGCAACAGCATCATTATACGTTTGTGAATGTAAGAATACGGATGAACAGAATAAGATTATAAAGCACACACCTGAAATCATCTGTTTAAATACTGCTTTCATAAAGATAATATGTATTGATTGTACTACAAATATATAAAAGAAAATTTACTTTTGCGTAAAATTAAAATATGATGAGCGTTATTGTAACTAATATAAGCAAACAATTCGGCCGGCAGAAAGCGCTGGATCAAATCAGCTTTACACTGAACAAAGGGGAAATTACCGGATTTATTGGCCCTAACGGAGCCGGGAAATCCACCACGATGCGAATCATCACAGGATTGATAAATGCAGACACAGGCAGTGTGAGCGTAAACGGAAAAAATGTTTCAGATCATCACATCGAAACCATGCGCTGTATTGGTTACCTGCCCGAACAAAATCCATTATATCTTTCAATGTATGTTAGAGAATACCTGCGCTTTGTTTCGGCAATATATAAAATACCAGACAGAGAACGCCGGATAAAAGAAATCATTGAACTAACAGGATTAACCAGTGAACAGCACAAAAAAATCGGGCACCTGTCCAAAGGATACAGACAACGGACAGGACTCGCGCAGGCATTACTCCATAATCCGGAAGTACTGATTCTGGACGAACCAACATCAGGGCTGGATCCGAATCAGATTATCGAAATACGAAACCTGATAAAAAATGCCGGTACCAATAAAACAGTATTTCTGTCAACACATATTATGCAAGAGGTTGAGGCCATCTGCGACAGGATTATCATTATCAATAAAGGACATATCGTGGGTGACGGAAAAAAAGAGAATATCTGCAATCTCCTTCAGGCATCAGTAGTAACACTTAAAGTTGAATTTAACGGAGAAGTACATCCGGATGAACTCCTGGCCATTAAAGGCGTAACAGGAGTTACCGGCGGAGCAAACAATGAGTGGATTATAGAATATAGTGATGAGCAAGACATCCGGAATGATGTTTTCAATTTTGCAGTAAGCAAAAAACTTGCCGTATTATCCATGCAAAAAGGAGGAAAAAAACTCGAGGAAGTATTTCGCGAACTAACACGCTAATCACTATCGGCATAACGATTATTTATCTCATTCAGCAAACGAAAAATCTCTTCAACATCGAGTGAAGTGACCAGTCGGAGCCGGAAATCTTTAAAAAACGGAAGTCCTTTAAAATAATTAATAAAATGCCGGCGCATTTCAAATACGCCACGAGGGACACCTTTGCTTTCAAGGGAAAGGGCAAAATGTTCTTTTGCTAATTGAACCTTTTCGGACAATGGCGGATCGGCCAATAATTCGCCAGTATCAAGGTAATGACGGATCTGACGGAATATCCATGGACGGCCAATAGCTCCGCGTCCAATCATAATAGCATCAACACCGAACTTTTCAAATGCTATGGCTGCACCTTCGGGACTGACAATATCTCCATTACCAATGACAGGTATTTTCATCCGGGGATTATGTTTAACTTCACCAATCAATGACCAATCTGCCGCTCCACGATACAACTGAGCCCGGGTGCGTCCATGGATCGTAATAGCCCGTATCCCCTTATCCTGAAGCTGTTCGGCAATCTGAACAATATCCTTGTGCTCATCATCCCATCCTAAACGGGTTTTAACCGTTACAGGCAATGTTGAGGATTTTACAACGGCATCGGTGATTGCCAGCATTAACGGAATATTATTCAATAATCCGGCGCCTGCCCCACGCGCAGCAATTTTTTTTACCGGACATCCACAGTTAATATCAAGAATATCGGCATTGGTAGACGAAGACATTTTAGCCGATTCGGCCATGGCCTCAACAACATGTCCGTAAATTTGTATTGCTGCCGGTTTCTCATCATCATGAATTATCAGTTTTTTTTGAGCCCTGACAACATCACGCACCAGGGCATCAGACGATACAAATTCGGTGTAAACCATGTCGGCGCCATAATTACGACACAGGCGACGAAACGAGGGATCAGTAACATCCTCCATCGGGGCCAGAAATAACGGCTTATCACGAAAAACAAGATGACCGATTTGTAACATTATTATATTATTTTTGACGGACAAAATAACACAAAATATCTCACACATGAACAAAGGGATGTTCGCACAATCACCAGGATGGTTTAAACTGTCATTTGCAGTAACTGTAATCTTTGCATCGTTCGTGGCAACATCGGTGGTCGGTTTTTTAGCTACTTTATTTCTTTTTGATGTAAAAGCCATCGAGTTGTTGATGTGGCTGTCAAACCTGAATGCAGTAAGCGACATAAATGTTCTGAAATACCTTCAGATTGTACAATCTGTCGGCATATTTATTGTTCCGGGTTTCATATTAAGCTATCTGTATTCATCCCCAGGCCAATCTTATTTCGGTTTAAGCCATTGGCCGTCATGGAAACAAATATTCCTGATATTTCTCTGCGTAATCTGCTCGGTACCGGTAATTAACCTGATGGCAGAAATAAATTCAATGTTACAATTACCTGCATTTCTCCAGGGAGTTGAAAACTGGATGAAAGAAATGGAAGAAACAGCATTAAAACTGACCATGATGTTTTTAAAGATGCCTACGCTAAATGATTTTTTAATTAATCTGCTGATGATTGGTATCCTGCCTGCTTTGGGAGAAGAAATGATTTTCAGAGGTGTTTTACAAAAATCACTGATCCAAATGACGCGCAGCCCTCATGCCGGAATCTTTTTATCAGCATTTATCTTTTCGTTTATACATTTACAGTTTTATGGCTTTCTGCCCCGTATGGCTTTAGGCATATTTTTTGGCTACCTTTTTTTATGGTCACAAACATTGTGGCTGACTGTAATTGCCCATCTTATTAATAATGCAGGAGCAGTTATTTTTTATTATCTGGCAGACAACGAAGTAATAGATAAAAAAATCGAAACGATTGGCACTCCCGGAAATCTATTACCACTAGCATTAATCAGTGCGATTGTTCTTGGCTTTCTGATTTTTCAAATATATAAACTCAATTTATTTAATAGAGGTCTATCCAAAGAGACGAACGACTTAAATTAATTGGGTTTATCCGGATAAGACGAAACGCACTATATAGCAGGAAGAAACAAGATGGAGCCGTCAAAAAATGCTTAGCTGCGAAGTTTCCGGAATAGTTATGCGTCGGAGTTCATTACGTCTGTAAACATAAACAACGCCATATTCAATCGCTTTAGTCCGTGCTACTTCATCGGGAAAATTTTTATACGTTGCCTCTACTTCATTCCAGATATTAAGAATAATATCATCCGCTTCGGCCCTTAAAGCAGCCAGATTATCTTGTGCGCGTTTATTATCAGTTTGCAAGGTTTTCTGAAACTTATAGGCCTCAAGAAATTGTTCGAAACGCACTTTAACCATAGCCACTGTCGGATTATTTACAGGCGCCAGGTTTTGCATCTTTCGGGCTGTTTCGCCTTTAATAAGTTTTTCACCCCATTCAATCAGTGCTGCCTCAGTATTCAATGCCGGCACCCGGTTGTCGTTTTCTGAAATACCAAAAAATTTCCGGTTTGATGCTGACAACTCACCCCTGATAATAGCCATATTCAGAACCTGAAAAAAATGAGACACATACAAACGCGCCTTCTTCAACGCCTGAAGATATTCCTGGTTTTTTTGTACCTGATTATTAAATGTCTTTTTATAATAAATCAATGCTTTCTCATATTGTGACATAAAACCAATAATCCGGCGATATGTTTGCTGGCTGAAAGAAAGATTAAATGGGGGTAACTCTTTGCCCTTCTCGAGCGCTATCTGCAGGGCCTTATACCTTGCATTATCAGTATTAGGAAGACGACGGTAAGGCATTATTATAAATTGATTATAATTGCGAATATAATAAAATACATAAACTTTATATGGCTATTCGTAAGTTTTTTTGTTTTTTTTTAAACTTATTTTTTCATTATTAATAAATTATTTAATCAAAACCATTCTTCTGATAATTATAAAACAATGAAATACAATAAGTTAAATTCATTCTTCTATATTCGAAACCGTGAACGATTAGTAAAGCGTCTCCGTGCCGGATCAGTAGCTATAATCAATTCAAATGATCAAATGCCACGAAACGGCGATCAGTTTTTCAAGTACAGACAAAACTCCGATTTATTCTATTTCACAGGAATCGAACAAGAAGAAACAATTCTGTTACTTTCCAAACAACCAGACAATACAACAGATGAATTTCTGTTCATTTTAAAGCCAAATGCGGAAAAAGAAATTTGGGAAGGCAAAAAGTTAACAATAGATGAGGCGACAAATCTCTCCGGCATCCGTCAGGTAATGTATCAGGATAATTTCAAACAAAAACTATCCGGTTTAATAAAACCGGATACCATAATTTACTATAATTCCAATGAAAATAAACGATTCAAAACAGAAGTCCCGTATCGTGATCTCCGCATATACCAATGGTTAGAAAAAGAGTATCCCGGCAACCCAAAAGAGAAACTTGCCCCGGATATTGAAAAGCTACGGATAATAAAATCAACTGAAGAGATCGAGATGATGTCCAGGGCATGTCAAATAACCAAAGAAGGATTTTTAACCGTATTAAATAAAGTAAAACCAGGCATGTACGAATATGAGGTTGAGGCAATACTAACCGGAGAATTTTTACGGAACGGAGCATCCGGCCATGCATATGAACCAATAGTTGCCACAGGCAAAAATGCCTGTGTTTTGCATTATACAACAAATGACTGTATTTTACAGGATAGCGATCTGTTACTCATTGACTTTGGTGCCGAGTATGGAAATTATGCTGCCGATTGTACAAGAACTATACCTGTCAATGGCCGGTTTACGCCCAGGCAAAAGCAATTATACAATGCAACACTTGACATCATGAAAGAATCCACCCGTCTGTTAGTTCCCGGAACAACGCTAAATAAAGTACAGGAGCAGGTTTGCCGGTTATGGGAAAAAAAACATATAGAATGTGGCCTGTATACCAATGATGACTTACTAAAGCAGACATCCGAGAACAATTTGGTTTCAACATATTTTATGCATGGTGTTTCGCATTTTATAGGACTTGATGTCCACGATATCGGATCAAAAGACCAGCCGCTGGAACCGGGAATGACCGTAACCTTTGAGCCCGGCATTTACATTCGGTCCGAAAATATCGGAATACGTCTTGAAACAAATCTTTTAATACAGGAAAACGGAGCAATTGATCTAATGAAAGATATCCCTGTTGAATGTAATGAGATAGAACAGTTAATGAAAAAAACTCTTTAAAAAAATATATGAAACTTTTATGGTGATGAAGGCAATTATTCAATCTTTTAATAACTCATAACTATAACTAATTTGAGATAATTAAGATTTTACAGCCAAACCGTTTCATTTCTCATTTGTTTATGCAAATACATTTAAGAATAATCCTCCCGACAAGTCGGGAGGATTTAAACAATTTTGCTTTTTTAACAAACTAATGTGGGCGCTGTAGGATTTGAACCTACGACCCCCTGCTTGTAAGGCAGGTGCTCTGAACCAGCTGAGCTAAGCGCCCTTGCGTGAACTGCTAAATATAAAGGAACAAAATTGTAATGTTCATTAAATCATATATTTAACAAACTAAACCTAATCAGGAGAGCGCAAAAATAGCAATTTTTACAAAATCCCCAAATAATTCACCAAATAATCAGATGACCCATCATTTTAGGATTATAACTTATTATCACTGATTTTTCAGTTAATAAATTTCAACTGTAAACGCTCTTGAAAATCAATCCTTTGTTGCATAAACCAAAGGAAGATTTTCTAAGGCGGCATCGCTTTCGCTATTGCATAGATCCAGTGAGCAAAGTGTCGCCTTCGCTATTACATAAGCTACGGCGAACAAAGAGTTACCGGGTACGCTCAAGCGGAAAAACCGTTTGAGCTGTTTGCAGTTTTTTAACTGCAAAATTTCGTTTTAAACACAACTAATCTGAATCGTATGAACATTTTATTTAATGACAATTTTGAGAATAAACTAAAATCTCTGTAATTTTACTTTTTACTGCGGGGATATAGCTCAGTTTGGCAGAGCGCCTCAATCGCACTGAGGAGGTCGGGAGTTCGAATCTCCTTATCTCCACTGTTTATGGATTATTAGCTCAGATGGTTCAGAACGTCCTGAAAGCTTCCCCTAATTAGTAGCGTTTAAAATTAAACAATTCCAATCAAATTGTTGTTCATGCAGGAACGTCTACGAAGCTACGCTTCTCCGACATTCCTGCATGAATGCGACCGGTGTTTTATACCCCAATGATTTATGCGGCCTTTCATTATTATACATCCAAAGCCATGCATTGGATAATGCTTGTGCTTCCGTCAGTTTGGTAAAGCAGAAT
>Ga0101944_10000720_pt1 | contig 89254 bp, 66 predicted proteins | sample DewCreD2012metaG_FD_75245 | JGI IMG/M metagenome (GOLD analysis project Ga0101944, IMG submission 75245) | Hot spring sediment bacterial and archeal communities from British Columbia, Canada, to study Microbial Dark Matter (Phase II) - Dewar... ... | reverse complement strand
CGTCGCAGTCGTTGTCGCGGTTGTCGCAGGTTTCGGTCGCCGGCCCGACGGAGCCGGCGCAGGGGCCCCAGACGCCGGCGGTGCAGGTCTGGGTGCCCGGCCGGCACTCGCCGATGCTCGACCCGCACGGGCGGGTCACGCCGTCGTCGATCATCGTGTCGCAGTCGTCGTCGCGGTTGTTGCAGATCTCGGCGGTCGGGGTGCAGCCCGGGGTGCAGACGCCGCCCTCGTCGGTCAGCGTGTCGCAGTCGTTGTCGATGAGGTCGCAGATCTCGGTCGGGGCGGGGCCGCAGGTGCCGCAGAGGTTGCGCAGCCCCTCGTCGGTGCGCCCGTCGCAGTTGTTGTCGATGCCGTCGCAGAGCGTCTCGCCCGGGTCGGTGCACAGGTTCTGCGTCGGGTTGGAGGGACGGTTGCAGTACTTGGTGAACCCTTCGTCGATCAGCCCGTCGCAGTCGTCATCGATGTTGTTGCAGACCTCGATCAGCAGGCTGCCGGCGACGATGTCCGAGAGCGCGGCGGACAACCCCGCCTCGTCGGCGGCGTAGCAGGCGCGGTAGCCGCCGGGGCAATCGGTGTTGCCGGCCGTCGCGATCGCCTCGAGCGTGGCGTAGGGGACGGCGGTGCGGAAGCCAATGACCCAGGTATAGATGTCGTACTGGCAGCGACCCGACACGCAGGAGGGGGTCCCGGGACCGCTGGTGCGACAGGTTCCGGCGGGGCAGCAGTTGGCGACGGTCGTGCAGGACAGCGAAGTGACCTGGGTGGTGCGCAGGGCGGTGGCGCCGCTGGCCGGGGTTCCACTGCACGTCTCGTCGCCGTCGGTGAGCAGGACCACGTTGTACGGCCGGCAGCCGCGGTAGGGGTCGGTGGCGATCGGGCTGGAGTAGGTGCTGCCGAGCCAGGTGCCGCCGGCGGCGTAGTAGTCGCGGGCGGCGAGGAGGGAGCCCTGGAGGGGGGTCATGGTCGTGGCGTGCAGTTCGGGATCGGTTCCGGTGTCGGCTCCCACGCAGATGTTGTTGACCCACAGCAGCAGGCGGTTCTGCAGGTCGTCCTGCACCGGGACGAGAATCTGGCCGGAGGCGGCGGTGGCGTTGCACACGCCGGAGCCGCAGGAGCCGCAGGTCGTCGAGGTGCAGGTGAAGCGTTCGAGACCGAAGATCAGGTCGCCGGTGGCGCTGACCACGTTGGTCACGGCATTCTTGGCCTGGGTGAGCGGCGTGCCGCTCATGCTGCCGGAGTTGTCGAAGATCAGCAGCATGTACGGTTTGATCTGCGTCTGGGCGGCGGCGGGGGTGAGGCCCGGACCGCCCACCCAGACGGTCAGCAGGGTGGTCAAGGGGATGATCCGGCGACCGACCATGACTCCATCCTCCCGTCCGGCTCGCTCGGGCCGTCCGCTGCGGCGCTACCGCCCGCCGCGCATCCGCCGCACCAGCTCCAGACAGGTCCGGTGCACGTCCTGCGGCGACGCCTCGCCGCTCACCACCTCGATCCGCTCGCCCGGATAGCGCGTCGGCAGTTCCCGGTATCGTCGGGCGAGCCGTTCCTGCAGTTCCAGGTCGTCGTAGATCTGCTCCATCTCGCGCCGGCCCTGGCGCCGCTTGGCCGCCGTCGTCGCCGGGACGTCGAGCACGATCGTCAGGTCCGGGCGCGGCGCGAGCTTGTTGATGCTTTCGATCCAGGCCAGGTTGGCGAAGTCTCCGGACGTCTCGGTCTGGTACACCAGGCTCGAGAAGACGTAGCGGTCGCACAGTACCGCGATCCCGTCGGCCAGGTTGGGCAGGATCTCGGTTTCCAGGTGGTCGACCCGGTCGGCGGCGAACAGCAGCGCCATCGTCGGCCAGCCCGGGGCGCGCGGTCCCGACATTCCCTTGACCACCAGCCGGCCCGAAAGAAACTGCCGGATGATCGTCCCCACCGGCCCTTCGCTCGGTTCCTGCGTCAGGTGCACCGGCACGCCTTCCCGGGCCAGCGCCTCGTGCAGCAGGCGCGCCTGCGTGGTCGTTCCCGCCCCGTCGATCCCCTCAAAAACGACAAACAGACCCTTCATCGGTTCCGCTCGACCCCCGCGCCGGCCCCGGCGGCCGCAACTCCACAGGCGAAAAAGGGAAGCGCCACCCACAGCACCTCCGCAAGATAGTGTGTTCGACCCGCCCGGGAGCGTCAAGCGGGAACGCGGGCCGAGTCGTCGTGTAGGGACCCGTCCGCCGGACCACCGGGGCGAAAGTCAAGTCTCAAGATCGAACTACCGGTCCTTCTTGCCGAACAGCCGGCCGAACAGCCCGCCCGCGGAGGGCGAGCCTCCGTGCTGTCTGGCCTGCCGCATCTCCGCCAGGCGCACCTCGCGTGCCGCCTCGACGTTCTGCGGGTTGCGCTGCAACACCCGGCGGAAGTGCTCGATCGCTTCCTTGCCGCGACCCGAGCGTTGCAACAGCCGCGCCGCCTGCATCTGGGCCCGCTCGTGCCCCGGCACCCGTGCCGCCGCCTCGGTCATCTTCGGCACGAGGTCCTCGACCGAGGCGCGGGGGGGCCGTCGGCAGGCCTGCAGCCACAACGACATGCAGGCGTACTCGCCCTGCTCGGGTTGCAGGCGCAGCGCCTCGTCGGCCTGCCGCAGCGCCTCGTCGAGCCGGTGCTGCCGCTCCAGCATCACCGCGACCTGGTACGCGCGCTCCGCCGCGAGCGCCTGGTCGACCATCGCGCCGACCTGCTCCGGCGTCGTCTCGACCGCTCCCTCGAGCCCCTTGTCGTACTTGGCCCGCGCCTGGGGATCGTTCAGCGTCTCGAACGCCTCGCGGACGCGGAGCAGGATCGCCTCGAGCTTCTCGCGGTGCTCGGCCAGGCCCAGCCGGGCGGCGCGGTCCGGATGGCAACGCTTGACCCGCTCGAGATACGCGGCCTTCAACACGTCCGGCGCGGCGTCTCGAGCCACCCCCAACAGTTCGTAGTAGGTCCGCTCTTCCAGGTGCTCGTAGACCTCGAGCAGTTCGCGTTCCAACTCGCGGTCCGGCGTCGCGGTCGCGCCGTCCGCGGCGTCCGCCGTTTCGTCCGCCGCTTTCCCCGGCCGGTCCGTCGTCGGGCGGGCGGTCGGGGGCGGTTCGGACGGCGCCGGCGTCGCCGGCGCCGCCAGGCTCGGCGCCCAGGCGGCCGCCGGCGGCGACGCGACGGCCGCCCGTTCCCCCGTGGCGGAATACCGGATCTGGCCGGTGACGTGGAGACAGTACGCCGCCACCAGCAGCGTGTGCCGGTGCTCGGGCGGGACCGCGTGGAACACGGTCGTGCCCCAGGTTCCCCGCGCCAGGTACCGGCACGCGCTCTGTTCCTGCGGGGTCAACCGCAGCCGGGCCAGGTCGGGCCCGAGGGCGACCGTGGCGGTGCGGCCGGCGAGCACGTCGAGCATCCGGGCCTCGAGCGCCTCGGCGGAGAGCGAGCCGCGCACCCCCTCCGCCAGCACGGCCAACAGGTCGAGGCCCTGCGGGGCGGCGCCCCATTCCGGCAGCAGGTCGGTCCCCGCCGCCAGGCGCCACTCCGCTTCCGGCAGCAGGAACAACCGCAACAGCCGGCGGCGAACCTGCTCCGTCAACGCCTGGTCGATGCCCGCCGGTTCGACCGCCCCTGCGGCGACCAGCAGCTCGCCCAGCCGGCCCCCGGTGGCGGCCTGACGGGTCGCCACGGCCTCGACCCGCGGCGCCTCGACCAGCCCCTGCTCGACGAGCAGGCGGCCGAGGCGTTCGATCGGGACGGCGAGTTGCACCTTCGTTGCCCGACCGGCCTCGATCGCGATCAGGTTCCGGCGGTGCAAGGCGGTGACTTCGAGCGTTCCGGAGAAGGCGGTGCGGTCGAGCCGCACCAGTAGCTCGGCGATCGACAGGTCGGCCAACGTGCCCTGGGCGGGCAACCCTTCCGGCACATCCGCGCTCATCGCCCGCCTAGCCCCGGATGACGCGCCACTCCGTGCCCCCCGGCGCGTCCATCAGCTCGATTCCCCGTTCGAGCAGTTCGGCGCGGATCCGGTCGGCCGCGGCGAAGTCCTTCGCCCGGCGCGCCTCGGCGCGCCGCCGGATCGCCTCGTCCAGTTCCGCCACGGTGACGCCGACGCGCCGCAAGCCGCGCGTCCCGATCTCGGCCAGCGCCTCGTCCGCCTCCCGCTCGAAGACTCCCAGCACCCCTGCCGCCCCGGCAATCGCCTCGCGCAGGCGCCGGATCGCCGCCAGCCGCGCCGCGGGCGGATGCTCCTTGGCCCGGTCGAGGAAGTCGTTCGCAGTGCGCTGGAGGGTCGCCAGATGCCCCAGCGCCTCGGCATGGTTCAGGTCGTCGGCCAGCGCGGCGCGCAGCACCTCGTCGAATCCCCCGGCCGCTCCCGCCAGCGCCTCGGGCACCGCTCCCGGCGCGTGCTTGGGGGCGAGCGCCGCCTCGGCCCGCGCCAGCCGCCGCAGCGTCTCGTAGCCGTACGCCAGCCGCCGCTCCGCCTCGACCAGCCCCGGGAAACCGACCAGGCGACCCTCGGGAGACAGCTCGACGTCGAACTGCACCGGCCCGCGGTAGTGCGTGCCGAGCAGGAACAGCCGGATCGCCTCGGCATCGACCACCTCGGCGGCCTGCCGGATGGTGAAGAAGTTGCCGAGCGACTTGGACATCTTCTCCTTGTTGACGTTGACAAACCCGTTGTGCATCCACAGCCGCGCGAACTCGTGCCCCGTCGCGCAGACGCTCTGCGCGATCTCGTTCTCGTGGTGCGGGAAGATCAGGTCCATCCCGCCGCCGTGGATGTCGAAGCCCGGCCCGAGGTACTTGAGACTCATCGCCGAGCACTCGATGTGCCACCCCGGGCGCCCCGCGCCCCACGGCGACGGCCACGACGGCTCGTCGGGCTTGGCCAGCTTCCACAGGGCGAAATCGAGCGGGTCGCGCTTGCGGTCATCGACTTCGACCCGCGCCCCGACCATCATTTCGTCCAACCGCCGGCCCGAGAGCCGGCCGTAGCCGTTGTACGATCGGATGGAGAAGTAGACGCCGTCGTCGAGCCGGTAGGCGTGCCCCCGGTCGACCAGCGCCCGCACCAGCTCCACGATCTCGTTCAGGTGCTCGGTGACCCGCGGCGTGACGTCGGGCTCCAGCACCCGCAAGCGCGCCATGTCCTCGCGGTAGCGGTCGATGTAGCGCTGCGCCAGCTCCCCCGGCGTCATCCCGACCTCCCGGGCCCGGTGGATCACCTTGTCGTCCACGTCGGTGTAGTTCCGGACGTAGGTCACCTCGAAACCCGCGAACCGCAGGAACCGGAGCAGCACGTCGAACGCGACATAGGCCCGCGCGTGCCCGATGTGGGCGTCGTCGTAGACCGTCGGACCGCAGACGTACATCGCCACCTTGCCCGGGTCGCGCGTGCGGAACGGCTCCTTCGAACGGTGCAGCGTGTTGTAGAAGCGGATGTCCATCGAGCGGGTCGGCCCTCCTTCGGCGCGTCCGACAGGCTAGTCCATCCCGCCGTGGAATGCCAAGCGCACTCTCGCACCGCGGCACCGAGGTGCCGTCGCACCACCTTGCGGTCGTCGGCGACCCGCCCGTGCGAACCGCCGCGGCGCCGCGTCCGGTAGTGTCCCGTTCCTGTTTCTCATGTGATTGCGAAATGTTGTGATGATATCCTTGCAACTCCGGCAGGCCTGGGCTATGGTGGCGTCCGCGGCGGCCGTTCGGGGACGCGCTGCAACCCCTGGAATGAAGGAACGTTATCCGGAAATTGAAAGCCTCACCGCGACCCTCAAGAAACGGGTCGCACGGCTGCGCGTCGCCGAGCGCCAAGGGTTCCACAACTGGATGATGCTGTCGTGGATCCACCACGACTCCGCCATCGAGGGACTGGTGACCCAGGTGGAGGAAGTCCGCGAGGCGCTGGCGGGCGGCAACCCGGTCGATTCCGGACTCGTCCCCGTCTACCGCGAACTGCGCGTGCACCGGGAGGCGATCGAGCGGGTGATGGAGGAGGCCGGCCGCAAGAAGCTGAAGATCCGCCTGGACTTCATCCGCGGCCTGTACGGCCTGTTCCTCGGCGAGCCGATCGACGCGCGCACAAACTGTTATCGCCGGGACATCCCGATTCATCGGCTGTACTTCCACGACATCGCCCCGCCCGACCGGATCGGCTACCGGATCCAGCGCCTGGTGGACTGGAGCGATTCGGCCGAGTTCCGGCGGCACCACCCGATTTCCGCGGCGACACTGCTGCACCACCGCTTCATGGAAGCCTTCCCCTTCCCCAGCCACTCGGGGAAGATCGGTCGCCTCTTGCTCAACCTCGTGCTGCTGCACCACGGCTACCAGCCGGTGGTGATCCATTCCACCGACCGGCACCGCTACTACGAGAGCCTGCGGGGCGACCCGGAGGACCTCGGCCTGATCATCGAGGAGTCGGCGGAGAACACGCTGCGCTCCTGGATCAAGCTCTGCGAACAGCGCAGGATGCTCGTTGCCTGAGCCGCACGCCCCGCGCGGCGCCGGGGCCGGCGCCGCGGCAACGGTCCGCCCGGCGACCGCCGCCGATCGGCCCCGCCTCGCCTCGCTCGTCCGCTCGATCGAAAACTTCACCGCCGCCGAGGTCGCCTGCGCGCTCGAACTGATCGACGCCGCGGCGGGTCCCCCGCCGGGTTGCGACGACTACCGGGTGCTCGTCGCCGAACGCACCCCCGACGAGCCGCTGCTCGGCTACGCCTGCTACGGCCCGACCCCGCTGACCCGCAGCACCTTCGACCTGTACTGGATCGCCTCGTCGCCCGCCGCCCGCGGAACCGGCATCGGGCTGCGGTTGCACGAGGCGGTGGTGGAGGCGGTGCGGGCGGCGGGCGGCCGGCGCCTGCGGGTCGAGACCTCGACCCAGGAATCCTACGGTGCGACCCTGCGGTTCTACGAGCGGTGCGGGTACCGCGAGGCGGGTCGGATCGCCGACTTCTACGCCGACGGCGACGACCTGCTGACCCTCGTTCGCCCGGTGGGGCCCTGACCCCGGCGCGGCAGGAGTCGACGATGCGGCGAACCGACTGGCGTGGGCGGACGGTGGGCATCCTGTACAACGCGCGGGCCGCGCTGGTGCGCGGCTTCGCCCGGGATGCACTGTCCGAGGCGGACACGCTGCGCACGGTGGCGCTGGCCCGGCGATCCCTGCGCGCCCTGGGCGCCCGCGTCGTCGACCTCGGCCTCGGCCGCGACGCCCGCGCCGTCCTCGGCCGCCTCGCCCGGCGCCCGCCCGACGTGGTCCTCAACCTTTGCGACGCCCCCCTCGGCGACGTCGCCCTCGAACCTCACCTCCCCGCCGCCCTCGAACTGCTCGGCGTTCCCTACACCGGCGCCGGCCCCGCCGCCCTCGAACTGTGCCGCCACAAGCCGGCGGTCAAGGAGCGGCTCCGCGCCGCCGGCATTCCCACGCCGGCCTGGACCGTGGTCCCCCCGCATCAGCCGCTTCCCGCCTGGAACGTCTGGCCCGCGATCGTCAAGCCGGCCGCCGAGGACGCTTCGTGCGGTATCGACCGCGGTTCGGTCGTCCGCGACCAGCGCGCCCTGCGGGCCCGCGTCGAGCGCCTCCACCGGCGCTACCGCGAGCCGGCACTGGTCGAACGTTTCGTCGGCGGGCGCGAACTCAACGTGGCCCTCGTCGGCGGTCCGCCGCCCCGCGTCCTGCCGTACGGCGAGATCGATTTCTCCGCCATGCCGGCCGACCGGCCGCGCATCGTGACTTTCGACGCCAAGTGGCGCGCCGGCGGGACGGAGGACCGCGGCACGCGCTCCGTCGCCGCCGGCCCGCTCCCCCCCGCCGTTCGTCGGGCCCTCCGCGACCACGCGCTCGCCGCCTGGCGGATCACCGGCGTACGCGACTACGCCCGCGTCGACTTCCGCCTCGACGAGCGCCACCGGCCGTTCGTGCTCGAAGTCAATCCCAACCCCGACCTGTCGCCCGACGCCGGCCTCGCCCGCGCCTGGGAACGCGCCGGCGGCGACTGGACCGGCCTGCTGCTCGCGATCCTCGAAGGCGCCCTGCGCCGCGGTCCGCGCTAGACTGTCCGCGTGCCGCCGCGGACCCCTCTCCCGCCCCTGCTCGTCGACCGGATGCTCGGCCGCCTCGCCCGCTGGCTTCGCCTGCTCGGCGCCGACGCCGAGGCGCGCACCGACCGCAACGACGACGAACTCCTCGCCCGCCTGCGCGGCACCGGCCGCACCTTCGTCACCCGCCACCGCCGCCGCGCCGCCCGCCTTGCGCGACTGGGCCTCCCCGTCCTGCCGCTCGCCGCCGACGAGCTCGGCGGACAACTCCGCGAGACCTTCGCCCGGCACGCCCTGCCGCCCCTCGAGCACCGGTTCACGCGCTGCGGGCGGTGCAACACCCTGCTGCAAGCCGTGGACCCCGCCGAAGCCGCCGCCTGGGTGCCGCCCCACGTCGCCCGCACCCAGCACCGCTTCGCCCGCTGCCCCCGCTGCGGCCGCATCTACTGGCCGGCCACCCAGCCGCAACGCTTCGCCCGCGACCTCGAACGGTTCCTCGGCCCCGAACGACGCTGACCCGCCCGCCTTCGGCCTCCGGGCTTCGGCGGACCCGCCTTTCGCCGCCGGTCGTTCCGCCCGGCCGGCTTCCCGGCGAGCACCGAGGCCGAAGGCACCGCCGCGGATCGCGGATGCCCCCGACCCGGTCGACGTCGACGCTCTCGACTTCCCCGAGCCGCTTGACTAGCGTCTCCCTCCGCGACGGCCGGGGGTGCCGCGTCGGGCGCGGCAGGAGGGCGATGATGCGTCGTGCGCAGATCCGGGTCCTGGTGCTGATCGCCGCGCTGGGCGCTCCCGCTGTGGAGGCCCTTGCCGATCCGGCCCCGCCGCGCCCGGCGGGATTCGCCGGCCCCGCCCTCACCGGCCCCGCCGACCTGCAACTGGAGGAACCGCGGCTCGTCGCCGAGTTCGGCGAGGGCGCCCGCACCGTGCACCTGGCGTACCTCCTGGCGCTCCGCTCGCGCGGCGGCGGCGAGGCGCTGGTTGCGTTCGCGACGCGCGGCACCTGGCGCCGGCGCGCCTTCCTCGACGGACAGCCCGTGGCGTTCGAACCGCTCCCCGCCGCCGCGAACCTCCCGGGCGGTCCGTTCGATGACCGGTTCGCCGTCCGCGTGCCGCTGTCGCCCGGCGTCCCCGCCATCCTCGAACTCCGTGCGGACGGCGACACCACGTTCGAGAAACGCGACCCCCGGTTGACCTATCCGCAGGCCACGTTCGTGCTCAATCGCCTGATCGAGGGACCGCGCGCCCGCGTGGTCGAGCTGTGGCCCGACCCGGCACTGCTCGACCGGCCCGACCTGCGGATGCGCGTCGTCGCCGTTCCGCCCCAGCGCCCCGAGGCGCCCGTCGCGGGCGACGTCGTGGAGAGCGGCGGCCGGTTGTGGGTCGAAGGCCCGGTCGTCGCCGACGCCGCCGTGCCGTTCGCCCTGGCCGCCGTCGAAGGCGACGACGAACCGCCGCGAAACTGGGCCTTCACCTTCGGCATCGGCGCGGCGGTCGATTGGGGGCGAACGTACGGCTGCCCCGCCTCGCGCACCTGCGACGAGGGCGACCGTCGCTGGTACACCGCCGCCGCCGACGGCCCCGGCAGCCGCGTCTGGTTCCGCGGCGTGTTCGCCTGGACCTTCCTCGACCGCTGGCTCCTGGAGGCCGGTCTCGAGGGCGACTTCGCCGGAGCCCTGGAACTCCCCCTCCTCTTCACCTACTACCCCCTCGACGGCTCCCCCGGCCCGCTCGACCTGTTCGGCGACTGGCATCTGCTTTTCGGCGTGTCGCTGCAACTGATCAACGACCGGATGCCCGAGGACTACGGGTTCGACCCGCGCCCCTTCCTCCGGCTCGGCGCCGGCATCCGCTTCCTCCTGGTGACCCTCGACGTCGCCTACGAAATCGCCCCGCCGCTGGGCGGCTGGGAAGATCGTTTCGGCGGCCTCGAGCACAAGCTGCTGATCACCATCCCCTGGCGGTTCTGACGACGGCGGGAGTCCCGCCGGCCGGCGCCGCACCGTCCGCTATCGGCAGATCCGCTCCGGCACCGGCGCCGCGAACAGCTTCCCCGTCGCCGCCTCGCGGAACCAGCAGGGTGCGCAGGTCCCGCCGAGGACGTCCTCGACCGACGGCGCCTCGGTGAACCCCGGGACCGCCGGCGGGGCCGCGGCGGAGGCGGCCTGCCAGTCGAGTTCCAGGCGGGGGGCGGGGTCGGTGGAGACGACGTCGAACGCGAGACAGTCGCCGTCCCACGCCACCCGGACCTCGGTCAGGCCCGAGCCGTCGTCCGGGCAGCGCCCGGCGGTGTCGGGATGCCCGGCGCCCCGCCATCGCGCCTCGGTCCCCGCCGCGGGCGGCACCACCCGCAGCGTCAGCGGCGCACGGGGCCCCCAGGCGTAGACGGTCGTTGCGTCGGTCGTCGGCGCCAGCGTGTCGACCTCCGCCGCCAGCAGCGGGACGATCGCCCCGGCGCGCAGGAACACCGGCGCCGCGTCGCGCGGGTTCGGCGTGTCGAAGTCGGTCGGCCCGGCGCGCACGTCGCCGCTCCACCAATCGACCCACGTCCCCCGCGGCAGGTGCACCCGCCGCGGATCCTCGCCGCGACAACCGGGCGCCACCAGCACGTCGCGGCCGAGCAGGTAGGCGCAGTCGTCGGCGACCGCCGCGGCGTCGTCCGGCCAGACCAGCCCGAGCGGCATCACGCTCGGCGGGCCGGGGTCGTGGGCCGCCGCGCAGACCGCGGCGTACAGGTACGGAAACAGCCGCTGGTGCAGCTTCATCGAGCGGCGCATCTCCGGCAGTACCCAGTCCTCCGGGTAGAGTTCGGTGTCCCACGGATTGTGCGAGTTGCCCGCGCCGCCGACCTGCATCACCGGGGTCCAGGCGGTGTGTGCCGCCCACCGCACCAGGACCTCGCTCGCCGGCGCCCCGCCGCGATACCCCCCGGTGTCCGAACCGAACGTGGGGAAGCCCGACACGGCCAGCGACTGGAGGGCGTGCACCGCCGCCGGCAGGCCCCCCACCGCCGCCTCCCCCTCCTCGTCCGGCTCCCCGGCGTACGACAGGTCGTTGTCCAGGTCGCCCGGCCAGATGCAATCGACGTCGGCCTGCCCGCCCAGCGTCGAACCGCGGCCGATGAGGAACCCGTTCGGCCGGTCCGCCTCCAGCGCCGCCCGGTAGGCCCGATGGTAGAGGATGGAATACCGGGCGTGCGTCTCCGCCTCGGTCGTCCCGTCCGCGAACCGCACCCCGAGCCGCGAACCGACGATGCTCACCAGCAGCTCACCGTAGTCGAGCTTGAACCCATCGATGCCCAGGCGCGTCACGCGCCGCGCCGTCTCGCTCCACCACGCGCTCGCCTCGCGGTTCGTGAAATCGATCGAGGCACCCATCTTGCCCGACGTCCACGGGTACTCCCACGGCTCCCCGGCGACGTTCCTGGCGAAGAACCCCCGTTCCCGCGCCTCCTCGTACAGTCCTCCCGTGTTCGGGTTCATCCCCGCCCGCACTTCCGAATCGTCCGAACTGTCGAGATACGGGGTCGACCAGACGAGCACCTTGTAGCCGGCCTCGTGGAGGTGCTCGATCATCGTCGGCGCCTCCGGGAACTGCAGCGGGTTGAACGTGAAGTCGTTGTAGGCGGTCTGCCACGGGTTATCGATCCACAGCACCGACACCGGCAGGTCGTGCGTCCGGATCGCCGCCGCGTCGGCGAGCAGCTCCGCCCTGTCGTCCAGCTCGTTGCGCCACAACTGCGGCCCGAACGCCCACCCCGGCGGCACCCTCGGCCTTCCGGTCAGCGCCGTGATCCCTCCCGCCAGCACCCAGGGATCGGCCGCCGTCACCACGTGGAACACCAGGTCGGTCGCCCCGGCGAACGTCGCGCTCGCCACCGCCGGGTCCGCCGCTCCGAGGTCGAACCCGGCCGGCCGGGTTTCCTCCACCAGCACCGCGTATCCGCGCGTCGAGACGACCCACGGCACCGGCACGTGCACCTCGTTCAACCCGGACGACGTGTCGGCCATCTCGAGCTGCATCGCGTGCCGCCGGCCCCGCGCGTTCGGCTCGTCGAAGCGCTCCCCCAACCCGTACAACGCCTCGTCCGCCGCCAGCCGCCACGACACCCGCGTGAACGCCACCGACCCGGGATTCCGCACCGACAGCCGCACCGTCGCCCGACACCGCGCGTCCGGTCCCTCCACCGTCCCGTCGCACGCCCGATCGATCGTCGCCGCGAGCGCCTCGCCGACCAGCGGGTCGACCTCGACGACCAGCTCCGCGTGGTCGCCGGTCACCGTCGCCGACCGCACCCGGCCGGGACGCACCCAGCGGCCCGGCACCGGCGCCATCGGGTCGTAGTACCGGCTCGGGTTCATCCGCCCGTCGTAGACCCCGAACGAGACCAGACCGAGCGCCGGGTCGTCGGACTCGGGGGCGGCCCATCGCGACCCATCGACCAGCTCGACGGTCAGGTCGAACGGCTCGCGCGCCACGGCGACCCGGGCGGGTCCCTCCCCGAGCGCGATTTCGCCGGCGGGGCCGCCGCCGCAGGCCGTGCCGGCCCAGGCGCAGATCCAGGCCCAGGCCCGCGCCCGGCCGCAGCGGGTCGAACGTACCTCGTGCCGTCCCGATCCGTGCGCCGTCATGCCGGCAGCGTACCAGCAGGCAGGCCGGGGGTGGTAGGGGGTTCGCCGGCGTCCCGCGACGGCGCGTTTTTCGCGCGACCCGCCGCCGCAACGGCCGGCGGTGCTACTCGGTCGCGGCCAGCCGGGCCCGGCGCGCCGCGTACAGCAGGTCGTCCTTTTCCGCCCGCAGCGCCGACAGCTCGTCGAGCAGCCGCTGCTGCTCCTGGTACAGCTCGGCCTGCCGCCGGAGAATGTTGCCGATGCGATCCACCATCTCCCGGACCGACGACGACGCCTGGTTCTGCATGGCCCGGATCCAGCGCGATCCGGGCCGCAGGGTCAAGTTTTTCGCCGCCTCCCGGACGGCGGCGCGGCGGTTCTCCGGCCGGCCGGGGATGGTCGCGCGGCGCGCGCCGCAGCGCTCCTCCGTTTCGCCGCTCATGCCCCCTTGCGCAGCACCCGGATCACCTCGGCCACGATGCACACCCCGAGCTCGCCGGGCGTCTCGGCGCCGATATCGATTCCGATCGGCGCGTGCAGCGCGGCGATGTGCGCCGTCGGGATCCCGGCAGCCGCCAGCCGCTCGCGCGTCACCGCCACCTTCCGCCGGCTGCCGATCATCCCCGCGTAGGCCAGCTCGCCCCGCAGCGCGTCGGTCACGATCCGCTCGTCGTGCGCGTGACCCCGCGTCACCACCACCACCGCGTCGTCCGGCCGCAGGCCGGCCGCGGCCACCGCTTCCTCCGCCGGCGCGGCGCGCACCGCGATCCCCTCCGCGGCCAGCGGCTCCAGCAGGTCGGTCCGGTCGTCGAGCACCAGCGGCAGGAGCCCCGCGTCGCGCGCCACCCGGGCCGTCGCCGCGCCGACGTGTCCCGCCCCGAAGATCACGATCCGCCGTGGCGCCCCCAGCACTTCGATCCGCACCCGCGCCGTCCCCCCGCACTCGGCCGGCAGCGCCCCCGCCTGGCCCGCGTCGAGCGCCAGTTCGGCCGTTTCTCCGCGCCCCGTCCGGAGACAGGCCCGCGCCCGCTCCACGATCTCGTGTTCCAGCGCGCCGCCGCCGACCGTTCCGACCGTCCGCCCGTCGGCCGCCACCGCCATCCGCGCGCCCGCCGCGCGCGGCGTCGAGCCGGCCGTCGCCTCGACCGTGCACAACGCCGCCGCGCTCCCCTCCTCGAGGAACCGTGCGACCGCCCGGAACACCTCGAGCGTCTCCCTCGAGCCGCTCGGCCCCATCGCGCAGCCGCCCGTCTTCTTCTCCCGCTCCGTCATCGCCGTGCTCCCCGATCCACCCCCCCGTCCATCCCCGTGAATTGCTCGGCCGTGTCCAGGTCGTCCAGCACCGCCGCGTCGCCCGTCTCCACCGCCACGATCCGCAGGCCCCGCGTTCGCATCCATCCCCGCAGCCCGTCCGGATGGTCGGGCCGCGCCCCGCGCAGCTCGACCGTGCGTCCCGGCGCCAGCCACAACGGGTGGCCGCGCCGACCGCCGACCGCCGCGACCAGCCCGTCCGCGTCCGGTTCGTCCGCTCGCGCCGCGGCGAGCCGCCGCACCGTCGCCGCGGCCACCCGCGGAGCGTCCACCGTGTGGACCAGCACGCCGAGACGGTCGGCCTCCGGCGCGGCGGCCAGACCGGCCAGCACCGAGGCCAGCATCGGGGCGTCGGGGTCGGCCCGGACCGCAAGGGTGCGGGGCAGCGCTGCGAGCGCCGGTTCCAGCTCCGCGGCGCCGGCGCCCACCACGACCACGACCTGCGGACAGCCGGCGGCGAGGAACGTGCGCGCCACGCGGACCGCCAGCGGTTCCCCCGCCCACCGCCGCAGCGCCTTCGGCCCCCCCGCCCGACGACCCCGCCCCGCGGCCGCGATCACGACCGGCGGCATCGAGGGCGACGGCGATTCGGAGCGGTCCCTGCCCGGCACGCCGCCGAGTCTAGCCGCCGAACGGGGCGCTCGTCACCCCCCGCCGCTCGCCCGCGCGACGCAAGGGCTCCTCCGGTGCGGCGGGGCCCCGCGTCGAGCCGTGCCCGACACCGCCCGACGCCCGTGCGCTGCGGGGAAGGCGGCGCACCGATCGGGCGCCGCGCGTCGTTCGCGAGCGGACCGGGGATCGAACTTCGCCCGTGCCGCGCCCGGCCCGCTACAGGTTCTCCCCCGCCTTCACCAGCTCCGGCACGAACGTGTTCCGGATCTTGATCAGGCTGGTCAACGGCGGCCGCCGGGCCGCGTACAGCGCGTCGAGATCCGGGCGCAGGAGTTGCTCCTCGATCCGCTCGGCATCCATGAAGTACTCGGTGTACGGCCGGTCCGCGTTCGACGGGTCCGACGGTTGGGCCGCGCCCGGCCCGGCGGCGAAGAGCACCCCGAGTGCGACGGCGAGGGCGAGCAGTCGAGTCATCTTGCGTCTCCTCCTCCCCCCGGAACGGAACGACCCGTTGCAGGCCGGGCTTTCCGCACACCTGGTGCGCGCGGCGGCGCCGGCCTTGTCCGGGAGGGTGACCCCTCCGAACTCGTTCGACCGCGCCCTGCCGTCCTTCCTTGGCGCGGAAACCGGCTCCGGCTCATCGTCAGCCCTTCGTGTCCCTCCACCGGGCTTGCGCGATGCGCGGGAAGAGCGCCGACCATGTTCCGGCCGTGACGGGGCGTTCGGGGGCGATTCGCGGGCCGTGCTTGGTTGCGGCCCCGGGCCGCGCTATGCTCGCGCCGCGGGCGGTACCCCCGCCGCGAGCGGGACGCAAACGAGGCGCATGGTGCGGCAGGCGAGGATGGCGGAACCGGCAGACGCGCCGGCCTTAGGAGCCGGTGGGGCGACCCGTGGGGGTTCGACTCCCCCTCCTCGCACCCTGGCGTGGTGGCCGGCGCTGCTGGCCCTCGCCGCCGGTTGTCCGGCCGGCGGTCCCGGTCCCGCCGGTCCCGCCGGCGCGGTCCAGACCGCGGATGGCGAACCCGGTTCCGCGGATCCGGAACCCGAACCCGTCGCGCCCGACGCGACGAACGGCGAACGCCCCGTCGAACTGGCGCCCTGCATGCCGGCCGCCGACGTTCTCGCCTGGGCCCGGGGCCGTGGCGCCGAGGTCGTCGCCGCCGCACTCGCCCGGCACCTGACCGACCGCACTCCGGCCGACGTGCCCGAGGTTCCGGCCGAGCGCGTCGCCGGCTGGATCCGCGCCCTCGACGCGGCGCCGCTGGCCGACCCCGACTGCGCCTCGCTGATCGTCACGCTGTGGTTCGACCCGCGCACCTTCCTGACGGCGCGCGCCGGGACCGACGACGCGCAAGCCGTGGCGATCTTTTCGCCCGCGCTCACCGAACCGGCGGTGGCCCACGCCCTGTGCGCCGACGGCCGCGAGGCCTGTCGCATCCAGCGCCTGGAAGACCTCGACGGCGACCGCCGCACCGACCTGCTCGTCGAACGGACGCGCCTCGACGTCGAACAGCCCCCCTCGCAGACGCTCTACGTGTTTCCGCCGGACTCCGACCCGCTCCCCGTCTGGATCTCGGACGACGACGCCGTGCGGCGCGCCCTCTTCGGCGCGGCGGGCGAGACCGACCCCGGCAACCAGGCGGCCCTGACGGACATCTCCTTCGAGTCGCTCGACGGCCGGTCCGCCATCCGTGCGACCTACCGGTTGCTGGTCTGCGACGACCGCGCCGTTCCGCCGGCCGAGCGCTGCGCCTCGACCGGCGAACGAACGCTCGTCTTCCGCCGTCTCGGCGACGTCTATCTCCTGCCGGACGAACCGGAGCCGGGCGCGCCGTGGGGCCGCCCGGCGGAGGAGGGCGCGGACTCGCCGAGCGATCCGCCCGGCCACCGCCCGCGCGCCACTCCGTAGTCCGCCGCGGCACGCGGGCCGCGCCTGCGGGAGCGACGGCGGCGATCTTCCCGACGATCGTCCGCCGGCCGCCGCCTGCCGGACGGCTCGCGGATTCACGGTTTCATGGAGGCGCGGAGGGGGAGGGCGCCTGTTCGGCGGCGGCCGCGGGCGTCTCGACGCCGGCCGGCGCCGGCGGCTCGGGCGCCGGTCCGAAGCCGGGGCCCGCAGCGCGGCATTCCTCGAGGCGTCCCACCAGGCGCTCGCCCGCCGCCGGATCCGGCGGATCCTCGGCGGGCCGCGCGCCGGCCAGCAGGCACTCCGCGTCCAGCACGGCCCGCGATTCGTCGCGGCCCGTGACGCCGTAGCGCACCCGTCCTTCGGCGTCGCGTCGCCCGGCGCGCCATTCGGTGATCCGGTCGCCCGTCGCCGAGCAGCGCGGGCCGGGCTCGGCCGGAGTTTCCGCGCACTCCGCTTCGCAGTCGGCCGTCGCTGCCGGCGCCTCGTCCCCCGCCCGCTCCGCGGGCCGCTGCAGCAGGCATGCCTCGAGGCACGCCAGACGCCGGTCCTCGACCTCGGCGCACTCGACATCGACCACCACCGACTCGAGCGTCAGGGGGCGGGGCGCGACGCCGGGGGCGACGGCGACGGTCGTCGTCGTGCCGGTGACGAACGTGCGCCCCTGGGGGTTGCGCTCGACCGTGTACGCGGTCTCGGCCCAGGCGAACACGCGGCCGGCCGCGATCCGGCCGTCGGGCAGCGGGCCGAAGCCGAACACGCAGTGACCGCGCGCCGCAGCCCGCGGGAAGTCGGTTTCGGGGTCGTTCGCGGCGGCGGCGAGCGACACCTGCACGGCGGGTTCGCCGGTCGCCTCCCACGGTTCGAACGTCGCCGGCTCGACGCGCACCGTCTCGTCCGCGAACGGCGGCAGGTAGATCGGCGCGAAGGCCAGCGGGTCGCACGCCTCGCCCTGCGCGACCACCGTCATGCACCCCGGCTCGACCAGCGTCGTCGCCGCGAACAACTCCTGCGGCCGCGCGTCGGTCGGGCCGAGCCGGTAGACGGCGACCTTCACTCCGGGCGCGTCGGTGGCGACGAACTGCAGATCGCGCACGAACGAGACGCGGTAGGCCGACGCGATCGCCTGGGCGGCCAGCAGTTCCTCGGGCACCCCTTCTCCGCACATCCGGCCGATGCCGGAGCCCTCCAGGCCGACGACCGCGGCGGGCGCTGCGGGACAGCCCGCGCCGGCCGGCGCCAGGAGCGCGGCGCAGAGCAACACCATGGGGCGGGAGCACCGCATCGCCGGCGACTCTACCCGGACCGCCGCCCATGCGCTAGACTTCCCCCGCAGGGAGGTCGGCGATGGGGAGGTTCGGCAATCGGTGGTTCGCGGCGTGGGCCCTGGCCGCGCTGCTGGGGGCCTGCTCGCCCGACACGGACGATATCGCGGACGTCGTGCGACCCGAGGCGGACGCGCGGCCCGAGACGGAGGACGCGGCGGTCGAGGCCGACGCCGAGGCCGAGGCGCGGACGTGCTCGACGAGCGCCGAGTGCGACGACGGGGTGGCGTGCACGCAGGACACCTGCGTCGCCGGCGGCGTCTGCAGCAACCAGCCGCTCGACGCCCTGTGCGACTCCGGCCAGCGCTGCGTCCCGCCGACCGGCTGCACCAGCGCGCTCTGCGCACGCGACGAAGACTGCCGCGACGACGACTTCTGCGACGGCGACGAGGAATGCGTGGCCGGGGGGTGCTACGAGGGCCCCGCGCGGGACTGCAGCGACGGCAACGTCTGCACCGAGGACCGCTGCGACCCGGCGCTCGGGCGCTGCGTCTATACCCCGCTGGACCTCGAGGGCTGCGACCGCGACGGCGGCGACGTCGCCGCGCCGTTCGACCCGCTGGTCCATTACAACGGCGCCTTCTGGCTGGCCCCGGCCCAGTCGCAGGCCTGCGGCGCCGTGACCTACTCGATCGACACCGTGAACTTCATGCGCTCCGACACCGAGCTGCGGGTGACCGGGCCGCCGTGCGCCGGCATGGTCCAGTCCCCGCCGCCCTCCGGCCCGGAGTTCTCCGTCACCTGCACGTCCGGCTGCGGGACCTATTCGTTGCAGGGGACGTTCTCGAACGCCGACAGTTTCACCGGCCGCTGGACGGCCTCGTTCAGCGGCTGTCCGACCTGTTCGCCGCAGGACGCGGCGGTGGTGGGGGCGCGGCGCTGACGCCGCGACCCGGGAGGACGAAGGATGATCCGGCTCGCCCCCCTCGTGGCCCTCGCGATGCTCGGCTGCTCGGCCGCCCCGACGGACGACACCGACACCGGCGGCGACACGTCCCACCGCTGCCGGACCAGCGCCGACTGCGACGACGGGATCGCCTGCACCGTCGATACGTGCGCCGCCGGCAACGTCTGCGAGCACCGGCCGATGGACGCCCTCTGCGAGGCCGGCGAGAGCTGCGTCGCCGGCCGCGGCTGCGTGTTCGGCGCCTGCACCACCAGCGCCGACTGCGACGACGGCGTCCCCTGCACCGTCGACAACTGCGGCGTCTCCTACACCTGCGAGCACCAGCCGCTCGACGCGCTGTGCGAGGCGGGCGAGGCGTGCGACCCGACCGCCGGCTGCCGGCCGGTCGGCGAATGCCGCACGGCGGCCGACTGCGCCGACGAGGTGGCGTGCACGGTGGACGAGTGCGGCGTGGACTACATGTGCGCGCACACGGCGAACGACGCGCTGTGTGGGGAGGGCGAGGTCTGCGACCAGACCGTGGGCTGCTACGTCTGGCGCGCCTGCGGCACCCCGGCCGACTGCGCCGACCTGTACAACTTCTGCGACGGCATCCCGCGCTGCGACCCCGAGTTCGGCTGCCGTCCACCGGCCACGCCGCGCGTCTGCGACGACAGCGACGACTGCACGACCAACGCCTGCGACCGCGACCTGGGGCGGTGCGTCTTCGAGTACGACTGTTCGGCTGGCGGTTGCGCGGCCGCCAATCCCGCCTGCCTGTGGCACGGCTGCTTCGACATCGCCCCGCCGCTCGCCCAGCGCTGCGCGCTCGGCCACGTCAACTACAACTTCGGCCGCGTCTGCTTCGAGCTGCGGGGGCCGAGTCTCGCCGTGCTGCCGAACCCCGCCGGCACGCTCACCGACCCGCTGGCGATGGCGCCCGCTCCCGCCGGCGCCGACTTCGACGCCGTGCTGGAGATCAGCGGCGGCTGCATCGAGACTTACCGCCTCGCCGGCACGATGACCGACGCCGATCACTTCGACGCCGTCTGGACCGCCTCCTACGCCGACCATGACGGCTACTCCTGCGCCGTCAGCGGCTGCATGCCGCAGTCGATCCCCGTCCACGGCACCCGGGCCGCCCCTTGACGGGCCCCGTCGCCCGCTTGCCCCGCGCCCGGCAATGGGGCTAGATCGCATCGATGCCCAGGGAACGCGCCGCGCGGACGCGGCGTCCCGGCGGGCGCAGGAGCCGCAGTTGACCGACGTTCGATGCCGTCGCTTCCGGTCCGCGCCGCTGGGGGTCCTGCTCGTCGCGGCGGTCTGGGCCCCGCCGGTCGTTGCGCAGACCGACGAGGCGCCGGGGCCCGCGGCGGAGGATCCGCTGGCCGAGGCGGGCCGGCGGTTCGATCAGGGGGTGGCCTACTACAACGAAGGGCGATACGGCGCGGCGCTGGCCGAGTTCCTCCGCGCCTACGAGATCAGCGGCGAATGGACCGTGCTGTACAACCTCGGCCAGGTTTCCGCCGCGCTCGGTCGCGCCGCCGACGCCTACGTCTACTTCCAGCGCTACCTGGCGGACGGTGGCGACGAGGTCGGCGAGCTGCGGCGCGCCGAAGTGCGGGACTCGATGGCCGCCCTCGAACCCCGCATCGCCCGGATCGCCGTCGAGGTCGATGTCGCCGGGGCGGAGGTCCTCGTCGACGGCCGCCGCTGCGGGACCTCGCCGCTGGCCGAGCCGGTGATCGTCGAGCCCGGGTCCCACGTGGTGGAGGTGCGGGGCGAGCTGATCGCCGGCGGGCGCGAGCGCCGCGAGATCATCCTGGCCAGCGGCCTCACCGAGACGGTGCGGGTCGTTTCGGCCACGCCGGCGCCGCCGCCTCCTCCTCCCCCGCCGCCCGGCGGCGGGACCGAGGAGGGCGAGTCGGTGTGGAGTTCGTGGTGGCTCTGGACCATCGTCGGCGCGGTCGTCGTCGGCGGCGCGGTCACGGCCGGCGTGCTGCTGTGGCCCGACGAGGGCCCCGTCTACACCGAGGGCAGCCTGGGCACGTTGACGCTGGGGGCGACCTGGTGATCGCTTTCCGCGCCGGTCGCTGCGTACCTCGGACCCTGCTCGTCCTCGGGCTGGCCGCCATCGCCTCCTGCTCGGAACAGGGCACCGAGATCGTGCTCACGGTTCGGACCGACTTCCGCGTGCCGGAAGAGGTCGACGAGCTGCACCTGTTCGTGCACGCGCCGGCGCCGCCGGAGGGCGGCGCGCCGTACGACTGGGACGAGTCGTACCGGCTCGGCGGCGACCCCGACGAATACCGCATGCCCGCCACGCTCGCGCTGCGGCCGGGGCCGACCTACCGGCGCGACGTCCAGTTCCAGGCCGAGCTTCTCAAGGGCGGCGTGGCGATCGCCCGCAGCCATGCGGCGGGCAGCTTCCGTGACGGCGAACGGGTCGATACCGAGCTGCGCGTGGATCGGGTCGATTCCTTCGCCTGTCCCAACGATCCGGCCGACGGCCCCCCGGAGAACAACCTCGGCGGGCCGTGCTCGAGCCCCGCCGACTGCAACGGCAACTTCTGTCTCGACGCCGCCCGATTCCCCGCCTTCCCCGGCGGCTACTGTCTCGGGCAGTCCAGCCTCTTCGTCTCCTGCAACCCGCTCGACCCGCGAAGCTGCCCGCTCGGCGCCACCTGCATCTACGCCGGCGACGGCTCGTCCGGCGTCGCCTCGTACCTGTGCCTCGACGCCTGCGCCGTCGCCAGCGAGCGCGGCCTCGCCCACCGCACCAACTGCGACTGCCGGGAGTTCTACGCCTGCGACCCGGTCGGCGGCGTCTGCGTCCCCGGCTGCAGGAGCGACGAGGACTGCTGCCGCCTGTGGACCGACGCCGACGGCGACACGGTGCAGGACGCGGGCGAGTGGACGCCGATCGAGAACTGTCGCGGCGCCTGCGACCTGGCCTCGTACCTGTGCGTCTACGAGGGTGCCCCGAGGGCCGCGATCGGCGACCCGTGCGTCCACGAGAACGACTGTCCGGCCGACGGTCGCTGCATCTCCGAGGCGCTCTACGGCGTGCCCGGCGGCATCTGCATCCGCGATCGCTGCGACCTCGAAGGTCACGCGTGCGACGCGGGGTCCGGGTGCGCCGGCCTGGCGCTCGGCTACTGGGCCTGCGTGCGCGGCTGCCGGGTCGGCTCGGACCCGGGCAACGACGGCTACCGCTGCGAGACGGGCCAGGCCTGCTGGCCCGTCGAGTTCTCCGCGCCCCCCCGCGACCTTCCGGGCGCCGACGGCTACTGCTGGATCGGCAACTGGACGTCGATCACCGTGCACAACGTCTACTCCCCGTGCACCGAGCCCGCCGACTGCTGGTCGCCCCACGGCCTCGGCGACTGCCTCCAGCCCGCCCCCGGCGCCCCCGGCTACTGCGTGGTCCACGGCTGCTCCAACGCGACGATCGCGCCCGCCTGCGGCGAGGGCGGCGGCGGGGTGTGTCCCGAGCCGCTGGACCACTGCGCGCGCGGCTGCACGCCGGGTCTCGAGCCGGCCGCCGCGGGTTGCCCCGCCGGCTTCGCCTGCTGGAGCCACCGCGGCACCGGCTTCTGCTACCTGCCCTGCGACGGCGATGCCGACTGCAGCGCTCCCTGGACCTGCAACCTCGCCTCCCACGGTTGCGAGCTCTGATGCCGACACCGCCGCCGGTCGGATGCGCTCGTCGGTCGCGGACCCTGCTCGTCGCGGCCCTGCCCGCGCTGTGGGGCGCCTGCGGCCGGCCGTCCTCCCCGTTGCACGGCGTCTCCGACCGTGCGCCCGAAGCCTCCGCCGACGTCCCGGCGGCGCCGGCCGTCGCGGCGAGCGTCTCGACGCCCGCAGCGGGCCAGGCGGAGTCGCTCGACGTCCTGGAACCGCCGGCGGAGGCGGCCGGCGAAGAGGCTTCCGTGCCGCCGTGTTCGCACGTTCCGGGGGTCTGCTGCGTGGCGATCCAGCCTCTCGGCCGGGTCCCCGACGAGGAACTGCGCGCCGTCGCCGACGCCCTCGCCGGACTGTACGGTTTCGAGACGCGGATTCTCGAGCCGGTCGACCTGCCGGAGGAGGCCTGGTACGAGCCGCGCCGGCGCTACCGGGCCGAGAAGCTGCTCGACTTCCTCGCCCCGCGGCTTCCCGAGGGGTGCGACCGCATCGCCGGCGTGACGGTCAAGGACATCTCGACGACCAAGGGCGAGATCGCGGACTGGGGGATCCTGGGACTGGCCGAGCTGCCGGGCGTCGCCGCGGTGTTCAGCACCTTCCGCTGCCGCCGGCGCGTGCGCGACGTGCCCGCGATCGAACGGCTGCGCCGCGTCGCGATCCACGAAGTCGGCCACACGCTCGGCCTGCCCCACTGTCCGACCGACGGGTGCTTCCTCGAGGATGCCGGCGGCAAGGCGGAGACGATCGACCGCGAAACCTTCCTCTGCGACGTCTGCCGCGAACGGCTGGGGTGGATCGAGTAGGAGGGGGAGATGGAGCTGCCCGGGCGGCTGCGCAAGTTCTCCCGCGTCGTCCGGCAGACGGTGCTGCCGGCCGGCGAGGAGCTGGGGCGGGGCGAACGCCTGCTGGCGACCCTCGTGCGCTTCCTCGTCCAGCTCGCCCGCCAGTTCGCCCGCGACCGTTGCCCGCGACAGGCCGCCGCGCTCGCCTTCGGCGCGGTCGTCGGCTTCGTGCCGCTCGCCGCCGTGCTGCTGGTGCTGACGAGCTGGGTCGAACGGCTGGGCGACCGGCCGGCGCTCCAGCAGCTCCTCGAGCGGTTCATCGTGCCGGGCGCGGCCAAGGACCTCGCCGGGAAGATCGCCGGGCTCGTCGGGCGGATCGATTTCGCGACGATCGGCTGGATCGGCGGCGCGTCGCTCGTGCTGCTCGGCGGCATGCTCTACCTCCAGGTCGAGGTGGTGCTCAACGACGTCTGGAACGTCGACCGCGGCCGGCGTCCCTGGGAGCGCGCCGCCGCGCTGCTCGGCGTGACCGTGCTCGCCGTGCCGGCCTTCTGCGCCGCGGCCTACCTGTCGTTCGAGCGGCTGCGCGCGCCGCTCGACACGCTGCTGCCGTCGCTCCTGCTGCTCGTTTCCCTGACCCTGGTCTACAAGTGGATCCCCCACATCCGCGTCCGCTGGCGCAGCGCGATCGCCGGCGCGCTCGTCGCCGGCCTGCTCCTCGGCCTGGGCCACGCGGTCTACGGCGCCTACGTCGATGCCTTCGGCTGGACCTACGAGACGATCTACGGCGCCCTGGCGTTCCTGCCGATCACCCTGGCCTGGGTCTACCTCGGCTGGGTGTTCTTCCTGCTCGGCGCCGAGGTCAGCTACACCAGCCAGCACCTCGACACGCTGTGGGCGCGCGCCCGCCATGCGCGGCGGCTCGCGGCGGCCGGCGGCGACCTGGTGCAGGCCGTCTCCTGGACCAACGCCGTGCGGCTCGCCCGCGAGGTGGCCGCGGCGTCCCGGCCGGTCGACCCGGAGTTCCTGGCGCTGCGGGTCGGCATCCCGATCGATGCCGTCGGCCTGCTCGTGTCGCGCCTCGTCGCCGCAGGGTTGCTGCATCGCGACCCGGAGGGCCGCGTGCGGCTTGCCCGGCCCCCGGCCGGCATCGAGCTGGTCGAGATCTACGATGCCGTGACCGACCGCCGCACCGCCGACCCGGTCCTGCAGGCCGCGATCGCGGAGCACCGCGCGCCGCTCCGCGGCCTCACGCTCGCCTCCCCGCCCGGTTCGTAGCCGCACCCCGAAGGAGATCGTCGCTTGCGGCGTTCCGCCGCCCGTGCCAAAATCCGTCGCGCATCGAGGAAGCCCTGCGGGGCGGGAGGTTGGCGATGTCGAGTCGGCGGTGGAATTGGATCGCGTCGTGTCTCGGGATGCTGGCGCTGGCCTGGCTGCCGGCCTGCGGCGGCGGCGGGGACGACGACCAGGACGCGGACACCGGAGACGTCGACGACCTGGACGGGGTCGAGGATCAGGAAGACGTCCGGGACGACGCCCGGGAGGTGCGGGACGACGCGGCCGAAGTGGAGGCCGAGGCCGAGGTGCCGGTGACCTGCGGCGACGGCGTGCTCGACGAGGACGAGGAATGCGACGACGGGAACGACGACAACACCGACGCCTGCCTCGACACCTGCCGCAACGCGACCTGCGGGGACGGGTTCGTCCGGGCCGGCGAGGAGGAGTGCGAGGGCGACGTCACGCAGCCCTGCACCACGACGTGCGGCACCACCGGCACGCAGCCGTGCGGCACCGACTGCCACTGGTTCGACACCTGCATGCCGCCGGCCGAGACGTGCAACGGGGAGGACGACGATTGCGACACGCTGGTGGACGACGACCTGCCGTGCGTGCCGGGCGACACGGTGGATTGTGTCACCGACTGCGGTTCGACGGGGACGGGCGTCTGCACGGAGGCCTGCGCCTTGCCGACGGGGGCCGACTGCGTGCCTCCGGCGGAGGAGTGCAACGGGGTCGACGACGACTGCGACGGGGAGGCGGACGACGGCTTCGACTGCGTGCAGGGGGCGACGGTGGACTGCCTCACCGCCTGCGGGACCACGAATCCCGCCGGCGTCTGCACGGAGGCCTGCGAGATCCCGACCGGCGACGCCTGTCCCGGACCGGCGGAGGAGTGCAACGGGGTCGACGACGACTGCGACGGGGAGGCGGACGACGGCTTCGACTGCGTGCGGGGGATGACGGTGGGCTGCCTGACTTCGTGCGGCTCGACCAATCCGGCGGGCGTGTGCACGGACGCCTGCACGATTCCGACGGGGACCGCCTGCCCGGTCCCGGCGGAGGCCTGCAACGGGGCCGACGACGACTGCGACGGGGCGATCGATGACGGTTTCGAGTGCACGGCGGGGGCGTCCCGGAGCTGCACGGCGGGAGCCTGCGCGGGGACGGCGCTGTGCGACGGCGCGACCTGCACGTGGGGCGGCTGCAACTTCGGCGCCGGCCCGGTGAACGACGCCTGCGGCGGGGCGCTGCCCGACATCTCGTCGGGCGGCGTGTTCACCGGCAACACCTGCGCCGCGGCCAACGACTACACGTACAGCTGCGGCGCCACCTCCGCCGCCTCTCCGGACGTGGTGTTCCAGCTCGTGTTGACCGAAGCCCGCGACGTGGTGATCGACACGGCGGGGAGCGCCTTCGACGCGATGCTGTTCATCCGTCATGGCGGCGCGGCCGGCTGTCCCGGCGCGACGGCCGATCGGTGCGACGACAACAGCGCGGGGAGCGGGCAGGCGCGCATCCAGTGGAACGCGATGCCGATGGGGACCTACTGGGTGATTCTCGACGGCGCCGGCGCGGGCGCCCGCGGCGACTACGTGCTCAACGTGTACGTCGCCGATCCGCCGGCCCCGCGCAACGACACCTGCGCCACCGCGGCCCCGCTCGGCGCGCCCGGCATCTACGCCGGTTCCACGACCGCGGCCGCCGACGACCACGGTCTCTCGTGCGTCACGACCACCGGCGGGCGCGACGTCTGGTACTCGTTCACGTTGGGCGGCCGCGAGCTCGTCTATCTCGACGTCAACGACGGCGCCGCGTGGAACTCGGTGCTCCAGGTACGGCGCGGGCCCTGCGGCGCGGCGATGGCCAGCGTCGCGTGCAACGACGACGCGTGCGGCGGCAACCGCTCGCAGTGGTACGGCGTGCTCGACCCCGGCACGTACTACGTCATCGTCGACGGCGCGACGGCGACCGATCGCGGCGGTTTCAACCTGCTCTACCAGCACACCGGCTGCACGGCCGGGGTCGAGATCACCGGCAGCGGCAACTACGACGGGACGACCGGCGGTTTCGGCAGCGATCGCCAGGGCTCCTGCGGCGGCGGTTCGGCCCAGGAGAACTACCTGTGGCGCGCGATGTGCGCGCCGCGCGAGGTGACCGCGACCACCTGCAATGCGACGACGAACTACGACACGGTGCTGTACTGGGTCGCCGGGTCCTGCACCAACGCGGGGACCGAGCTGGGGTGCAACAACGACGACGCCGCCTGCAGCGTCAACCGCAACCGTTCGACGCTCACCACGACTCTCCGCCAGGGGCTGAACTTCCTCTACGTGGACGGCGCCTGGGGCGCCGAGGGGAACTACCGGGTGACGATTTCCGGCCTGTAGCCGCGCCCGCGCGCTGCGTCGGCCCGGCGACCGGCCCGCGGCGCGGGACCGGTCGCCGGCGGGGCCGACGACGCGCGGCTCGCTGCCCCACGCCGCGGGCAACGCGGGAACGGTTACGCCCGGTCGTCTCGTTCGTGCCGCAGGGTGCGGCCCATCAGGATCTTGACCGCCTGGTCGATCGGCAGGTCCTCGAACAGGACGCGGTACACCAGGTCGGAAATCGGCATCTCGACGCCTGCGCGCTGGGCGAGCTGCCGGACGCTGCGGGCGTTGTGGACCCCTTCGGCGACCTGGCGCGTGCGGCCGACGATGTCGGCGAGTTTCTCGCCGCGTCCGAGCGCCTCGCCGAGTTGCCGGTTGCGGGACAGTTCGCCGGTGCAGGTCAGCACGAGGTCGCCGATGCCGGACAGGCCGGCCAGTGTCAGCGGGTTGGCCCCGCGCTGCATGGCCAGGCGGGCCACCTCGGCCAGTCCGCGGGTCATCAGGGCGGCGCGGCTGTTGTGGCCGAGGCCCATGCCGGTGGCGCCGCCCACCGCGATGGCGATCACGTTCTTGATCGCGCCGCCGAGGGCCACGCCGACCACGTCCTCGGTGGCGTAGATCCGCAGCACGTCCCCGGAGAGCCAGCGCTGGAGGTCCTCGGCCAGGCGCAGGTTGCGGCAGGCCAGCGAGACCGCCGTCGGGTCGCCGCGCGCCAGTTCCTTCGCGAAGCTCGGGCCCGAGAGGACCAGGGCGCGCTGCCAGGTCTTCCACCCGCACACCTCCGCCGCCACCTCGGGCATGATCAGGCAACTTTCCTCCTCGATCCCCTTGGTCGCGATCACCAGCGGCGCGTCGGGGGAGAGGTGGGGCGCCGCCTGCGCCAGCACCTTGCGGAACACGTGCGACGGCATCGCGAGGATCACCACCTCCGCCCCGTGCAGCGCCTCCGCCAGGTCGCCGGTCGCCCGCAGGTTGTCTGGCAGCCGCACCCCCTGCAGATAGAACGGATTCTCGCGACCCCGGTTGATCCCCTCGACCACCTCCGGCTCGTACGCCCACAGCCGCACCGGGTTGCCCCGGTCCGCGGCGAGCTTCGCCAGCGCGCTGCCCCAGTTTCCCGCTCCGATCACCGCCGTCGTTCTCCGCGTCATGCCGCGCATGCTAGGCTCGCCCCGATGGGGACTTCAAGGCCAGCCCCGCCGTCGTTCCGTCCCGCCTGCCCGGCCCTCGTCGTCCTCGTCGCCCTCGCCCTGCCCGCCGCCGGCCGCGCCCGCGTCACGCGCGAGCCCGAGCTGTGGGAGCTGGGACATCACGGGGTTCCCGAGCCCGTCGCGGAGGCGCCGCCGCCCGTCTTCCCCCTGGTGTCCGCCGCCGGCGGCGCCGAGGATCTCGCCCCGCCGGGCGACGACGCGGAAGACGACCGGCCCCATCGGCACGACCGGGATCGGGCCCGCGAACGCCTCGAGGCGTGGGTCGAGGCGCACGCGGACGAGCTGCTCGAGCGCCGCCGCCGGCCGGTCGTGCAGCAGGGCGAGCTGTGGATCGCTTCGTTCGGCCAGGAGCCGGAGCGGCTCTTCCCGCTCGACGGCGCCGCCACTCCGGAGACCGTGGCCCTCGATCCCCTGGTCGAGGACCTGGTCCGGTGCCTGTTCCGCCACCGCGGGTCGGGCGAGGAACACGACGTGAACCCCCGCCTGCTCGCGCTGCTCACCGAAGCGTGCTGGTTCTTCCAGGCCCGGTTCACCCTCGTTTCCGGCTACCGCCCGCGCCGCTACTGCGTGCGCCGGCAGAGCCGCCACATGTTCGGTGCCGCCGCCGACGTCAAGCTCGACGGCGTCCCGATGGACGTGCTCGCCGACTTCTTCACCCTCTTCGCCGACGGGCCCTACGGTCCGGTCGGCGTCGGCCGCTACCCGCGCGACGGTTTCGTCCACGTCGATTCGCGCGACGAGACGTACTTCTGGACGGGCAACCAGCCGCGCCGGCGCGCCCCGCGCTCCCGCCGCTCCCGCTGAACGTCCCGCGGGTCCTTGACATGCGTCGCCCGCGGCACCCAGAATCCCCGGCGTCATGCGGACGCTCCTTCTGACCCTGATGGTGGCGCTCGCGCCGCGGCTGGCGGGCGCCGAGGAACCGGCGTTGCCGCGAAGCGTGGCCGAGGCCCAGGCGCTGCTCGACCGCCTGGAGGCCGACCTTGCCGCGTACCGGGCCGACGAGTCGGCGGTCGCCGCGGCTCCGGACGCGATCCGACAGGCCGAAGCGACGATCGCGGAGGCGCGCGAGCGCCTGGCGCGGCTGGGGGTCGAGGGCGCGGCGCTGGAACTGCGCCGCGCCGCCGCCCTGCTGGCGTTGATCGCGGAACTGGTCGAAGCGCGGGAGCTCGAGCGGGCCGCCGACGCGGTCGCCGAGCGCGTGGTCGAGGCGTTGGAGCGGGTGGCGGTGGCCCGCGCCGCCTGGGAACGCATCACGGAGCAGCTCCAGCTGTTCGCGATCCCGATGCCGGGGGAGGGCGGGCGATGAGCGTGCGTTTCCGGCGCCTCGCCGCGCCCGCGCTGGTTGCCGCCGCCGCGGCCCTGGCCGGCTGTCCGACGCCCCCGCGACCCCAGGAACTCGACGACCTGTCGCTGATGCTGCAGAGCGACGTCGTGGCCCAGGCCGCCCCGCGCGCGGCCGACGCGGTCGCCGAGGCGCGGGGGTTGCAGGCCGAGGCCGAGGGGGCGTGGGAGGACGGGGACCTCGAACGCTGCGCCCGGTTGTCGCGTCTGGCCCAGGTCCGGGTGCGCCTGGCCGTGGCGCTCGCCCGGCAGGACCTGGCGCGCGAACGACAGGCCGAAGCGGAGGCGACGCTGGCAGCGGCCGAGGCGACGTACCGCGAGATCGAGGACCGCCGCGCGGTGCTCGAACAGCGCCTGGCCCGGCTGTGGGCCTATCGCGACGCGCGGGAGGTGCTGGCGCAGGATCGGGCCCGCGCCGTGGAGGAGGAAGCCCAGCGCGCCGACCGGCTGCCGGAAGCCCAACGCGCGACCTGGGAACGCAACTGGCGCGCCCAGGCCCGCGCCGACGCCGCCGACGCCCGTCGCACCCTGGAGATCGCCCGCATGCTCGGCGCCGGCGCCGCCTATCCGGAAGCCGAACGCATGGCGCGCGAGGCGATCGAGACCGCCCGCGAGGCGGTCGAGACCTCGCCCTGGCGCATCGAACGACCGCTGGTCGATCTGGCGCAGGCCCAGGCCGACGAGCTGCGCTTCCGGATGCTGTCCTTCGCGGAGGACGGCGGCCCCGAGGCGGTGCGGGCGCGGGTCGAGGCGCTGGTGGCGGAGTATCGCGCCGGTTTCGACCCGCCGTTCCACGTCGGCCTCGACCCCCGCGGCGTCGTGCTCACCCTGGACGCCAAGGGCGCCGAGATCGAGGTCGCCTTTCCCGAGCCGGTTGCCACCGGGCTGCGCGACCTGCGCGCCAAGTGGACGGCGGCCGACGATCTGCTGTGCCTCGTCTCGGTCCGGTCGATCGATCCGGCCTGCGGCGCAGACTGCGCGGTGCGCACCGTGTCCCTGGCCCGGCGGCTCGCCGCGGAGTTGGCCGGCATCGAGCCGGAGCGGGTCCATGCCGTGGGCGGTGCGGACCCGGCGGCCGACGGGAGCGAGGTGCCCGCGGAGCAGGCCGGCATTGCGGCCCGCATCCGCGCCGTGGGCCTCGGCTTCATCAAGGACGACCCGCCCCTGGCAGGGTTGAGTCGCGCCGGAGCGGTGCGAATCGAGATCTTCCTCTTCCCCGAGGTCCGTTTCGATCCCGCCGGAACCGTCGCGGCCGCGACCTCCGGCGGGGCGCCGGCAACCGAGGCGGCGACCGTTCCGTGACCCGGGCGGCTACACCGGGGCTGTGTCCGACGGTTCACAAGTGATGGCCGTCCCCTGGAAGACGGATTGGAATTTCGAGTGATTCCAGCCGGATGATTCCTTCTTGCGGCTGGCACGACGGCTGCTAGAATGAGGCCTGGCCGATGAGGAGGTGCCCCATGTCCCACATCAGGCTCGCCGTTCTGGGTTCGCTCGCGCTGGTCGCCCTGGCCGGCGGTGGTTGCAGCGGCTGCAACGAGGACTACTACTGTGACGACACCGGTTGCTACTGGTGCGACAGCTACGGTTGTCGTCCGGTGGATCCGCCGCCGGTCGCCGAGTGCGCGCACGGGGACTGGGAGTGTCCGCCGGACCGGCCGTTCTGCACCGACGACGGGTACTGCGTGGCGCAGTGCACCGAGGATGCGGACTGTCCGGTGGGGCTGCGGTGCATCGAGGGGCTGTGCCTGGCGCCGGGGACGATCGGTCGGCCGGGGATGCGGCCCGGCTACTGCGGCGACGCGGCGGTCTGCACGGCGGACGAGTACTGTGCGCCGTCGCGCTGCTGCCTGCCGGTGGGCGGCAACAACTGCTGCGCGGACGTCGACTGCTCCGCCGGCCAGGTGTGCGACACGGATCTGCACCGGTGCGTGACGCCGCCGGAGGATGCGGGGACCGACGTTCCCGACGGCTCCACGGACGGCCCGCCTCCTCCGCCGCCGCAGTGCACCTCGAACGCGCAGTGTCCCGCCCACTACCTGTGCATCGATGCGGTCTGCAAGCTGCCGTGCACGGCGGACGCCCAGTGCGGCGTCGGCTGCCGCTGCATTGACGGTTTCTGCACCGACCCCGACGCGTAGTCCCGCCCGACGTTCTTCGCTCCGCTTCCCTGTTCCCCATTCCCGGTTCCTTGCTATCCTCCGGTCCGCCCCGTGCGACCCCGCGGCGCGTGCGGCGGGAGGTTTCGGCGGCTGTCGGTCGGAGGCGGGCAATGCGGATCGAGGTGCGCAACGGCCGGTTGATCGACCCGGCGCGCGGCATGGACGAGCCGCGCGACCTGTTCCTGGCGGAGGGCAAGGTGGCGGCGGAGGCGCCCCCCGGGCGTCTCGACCGGTCGCTCAAGCCCGAGCGGGTGATCGAGGCGAAGGGGCGGTGGGTGGTGCCGGGGCTGATCGACCTGCACGTGCACCTGCGGGAGCCCGGCGAGGAGTACAAGGAGACGATCGACAGCGGGCTGCGGGCGGCGGCCGCGGGCGGTTTCACCGCGGTGGCCTGCATGCCGAACACGACTCCGCCGAACGACGGCCGGAGCGTGACGGAGCGGATCCTGCGGCAGGCGGCCCCGGTGCGCGGCGCGCGGGTCTATCCGGTGGCGGCGATCACCGTCGGCCGCGGAGGGCAGCATCTGACCGAGTTCGGCGACCTGCTCGAAGCCGGCGCGGTCGGCTTCTCGGACGACGGCAACTGCCTGGCCGACGCCGGCCTGTTCCGCCGGGCGCTCGAGTACGCCCGTTCCTTCGACGCCCTCCTGCTGCAGCACGCGCAGGAGCCGCGGCTGACGGTGGATGCGCTGGCCCACGAGGGAACGCGCGCCACGCGGCTCGGGCTGCGCGGCTGGCCCCGCGTGGCCGAGGAGGCGATCGTCGCGCGCGACCTGCTGCTGGCCGGCTATCTCGACACGCGCTACCACGTGCAGCACGTTTCGAGCGCCGGGACGGTGGAGTTGATCCGGGCGGCGAAGGCCAAGGGGATCCGCGTCACGGCGGAGGTCACCCCGCATCACCTGTGGCTCACCGACGCGGCGCTGGAGGGGTACGACACGAACGCCAAGGTCAACCCGCCGCTGCGCGAGGAACATGACCGTGCCGCGCTGCGCGACGCGCTGCGCGACGGGACGATCGATTGCATCGCCACCGACCACGCCCCCCACTCGGTGCTGGAGAAGAAGATCGAGTTCGACCGCGCGGCCTTCGGCATCGTCGGCCTCGAAACCGCCCTGCCGCTCGGGTTGAAGCTCGTGCGCGACCGGGTGCTGACGCCGCTGCGTCTGTTCGACGCGTTGAGCACGGCGCCGGCCCGCGTACTGCGCGTTCCCGGCGGCCGCCTCGCCGTTGGCGACCCGGCCGACCTGACGGTGATCGACCCCGAACGGCCGTACCGGATCGATCCGGACACGTTCGTGTCGCTGGGGCGCAACACGCCGTTCGCGGGCTACGAGGTGCCGGGAAGGGCCGTGGCGACCGTTGTCGGCGGCGAGGTCGTGTTCGAGCTGTCCTGAGCGGGAACGGGAACCGGCGGGGGAGCCTCCTCCGCCGCCTCCTCCTCCGGTCCCTGCGTCCGGCCCGCCGCTGCCGGCGCCTGCGTCTCGGCCGGCGCGGCTGCCCGCCGTTCCTCCGCCCGTCGTCGCACCGCCGCGGCCCGCCGGTCGGCCGCCGAAACCTCGCGCTCGGCCGCCCGCAGATCGTCCCGCAACAGGACGTCGAAGATCGAAGCCACGGCCGCCTCGTCATCGATCTCGTCCAGCCGATCCGCCCGGCGCTCGCGTCGCGCCCCCGGGTCCGCCGGGTCCGGCGGCAACGGCACCGGCGCCCACGTTCGCGGGTCCTCGAAGCGCGCGTCGTACAACTCATCGACCTCCCGCGCCACTTCCGGCAGGATCGCTTGCGTGCAGTTGTCCTCGCCGGGGCCCGATGGGTCGCGCCAGAAGAACGAACGGTCGCGGACGTCCAGATGGACGAACCCCGAAACCGGGTAGTAGCCGACCCCGACCCGCCCGAACTCCCGCGCGTACGCCGCAACCTCCTCGTTCGGCACTCCGGGCACGATGATGTCCACCGCCCTGCCGACGTGGTGGTTGCTCGTCCGCTGATCCTCCTCCGGGAGGCGGATCCCCGAAACCACCACGATCTCCCGCGCCCCGAAATGGAACGCCAACACGTACAACAACCGGATCAGCCGCGGCTCGACGCTCGCCTCGCACCTCCGATGCGAGCCGCAGAACACCGATCGGATCTGCTCGGCCGCCTCCCCCGTCACCTCGCCCTGCTCGTCGAACGGCACCACCGTGACGCTCTTCCCGCCATGCAGCGTCCGCAGCCGCAACTCGCGGTACGGCCCGACCCACCGCGGCTCCGGCAGGGTCTCGTCCGGAATCCGCAGCTTCGCCATCCGGAGCAGGTACTCCGGACTCGCGTGGCCCATCGGGCACTCCCGGTCGTGGCGCCGGCCGTAGTAGCCCCGTTCCACGGGTTCGGCCGCCTGCGTTCCGACGTCTTCCACCTCCTGCGCCGCCGCGGGAAGGTCGAGCAGCAGGATCGACCCGATCGCCGCGATCAGCAGGACGGGAAGCCGGAGAGAGGACCACATGGTAGGACTATATCCTACCAATGGTATCTGTTGTCAACAAAAGGGAATTCGTGGAAGAAGTCGGACTTCGAGGGCGGTGGAACCTCATCCGAGAAGGCGTGGCGGACCTGGGGCTTGCCTGGAACAACTGGCGAGGATGATTGGAGGTTGCTGCTACGCCGACGCCCGCGATGGGTTTCCGGACGGGGATTTGCTAGAAGACGAAGCGGGTGTTGAACAGCAGGTCGAAGTTCCAGGAGAACTCGGGGAACATGGCGTTCATGGCGAGTTCTCCCCCGAGGCCGAGCCAGTCGTACATCATCCAGTAGTACTGGAGGCCGAGGCCGGCGGTGCCGTAGCCGGAGGCTTTGTAGAACGGCTCGTAGACCTTGCACTCGGCGACGGGGGAGGAGCCGCCGCACGGCTGGCCGCCGTCGAACGAGCGGCCCTGGTTGAAGGCGACGCGGGACACCATGTGGACGATGACGCCGGCGCCGGCATCGATGTAGAGGCCGAAGAGGTGCGGGTCGAGGTCGTGGAACCACCAGGTGCCGCGGGCTTCGAGGAGCCAGGGGAAGCCGGAGTAGTCGAGGTCGAAGGGGAAGCCGATCCGGAAATTGACCGCGACGGAGACTTCGGGGAGGACGAACCAGCCGAAGCCGAGGCGAACGGCGCCGCCGCCGAGGGCGAGTCCGGGGCCGACGTCGTCGCCGTCGCGTTCGTTATCGATGCCGTACATCCGGTCGCCGGTGAAGGGGTCGGTGTACCAGAGCGGCTCCTTGGCGGTCTTGCCGATCACGCCGAAGGCGAGCGCGACGCCGACGTCGGCGAACAGGCCGAGCTGGTCGGTCGCGCCGGGCTCGGGCGGGCGGGGGCCGCAGCAGCCGAGCGAGCAGACCTCGCCGGGCATGCAGTCGTCGTCGAAGGCGCAGGACCGGCAGGTCTGTCCTCCAGGTTCGCAGGTCATGCCGGGCGGGCACTCTCCGCCGGCTTCGGCCGAGCGGCCGTCGGGGAGACAGGCCGGGGCCTCGGTCCCGTCCGGCCGCAGCGGCACGGGGCCGCCCACGGCGGTCAGCATCGCGACTTCGAGCGGAGCGTCGGGGGTGCCGGCCACGCCGAGCACGGTGCCGGCGGCATCGACGACGTTGATCGCGTATTCCCAGACCTGGGGCTGGATCATCGAGCACGGGATCTCGCCCCAGAAGCCGCCGGGGATCGGGCTCATCTGCACGAGCTGCCAGCCGACCTCGCCGCGCGAGCGGTAGTACAGGGTGGCGCCGGCGATCGGCATGTTGGGGTTGGTCTCGACCGAGATCGGCACCGGGTGGTTCCAGAGCTGCTGGCTCACCGGCGCGTGGCGGAGCGCCTCGGGGGGCGGGGGCGGGGGCGGCAGCAGCGGACCCTGGGTCCGTGCCGTGGCCAGCGCCGCCTCGACTTCGGGGCCCGACCACGACGGCGGGATCTGGACGGCGGGATTGCACGCCAGCGCCATCCGGAACCGTTCGATCGCCTCGTTCTGCCGTCCCAACCACAGCATCGTCACGCCGCTGAGCGCCAGCGCCGTTGCTGCGGTCGGGCCCGCGACCTGCTGCTGCTTCACGATCGTGACCGCTTCCTCCAGCAGGCGGCCGGCGGCCTCGACGTCGAGCGCCGTCTCGTAGGCCTGCATTGCGGCGTTCACCCGTGCCGCCACCTCGGCCTCCATCGGGTTGCCGCCCGCCGGAGGAGGCGGTGGCGGTTGCTGCGCCAGCGCCGGCGCGCCGAAGAGCGCCCAGGTCGCCGCGAGGATCGCGCCGGGAACCAACGTGCGTCGCATGACTCGTCCTCTCCTTCGCATCGGGCGGGCCGCAATCTACCGCGGCGTCCCCTGCCGAAGCAATCGCATCGGTGGTTCCGCGACGGTCGCCGGACGAACCGCGCGCCGCGCCGGCGGGTCGCGGACCGGGACGGGATCGCGACCGGACCCGCGCTCGACCGCGCCGAGGATGACGGATGCCCGGCCTTGCGCTAGTTTCCGCTGCCCAAGGAGGTCCCGATGTCCCGCTCGCCGTCCCTGTCGTCGCTGCTTCCGGCCGTCCTGCTGGGCGGAACGCTCGCCGCGGGTGCCTGCAACGACGACGTGCCGGCGTGTTTCCGCGACGACTGCCGGGAGAGCTGTCTTGCCGGCGGGTACGCCGAGGGCATCTGCAGCGGGACGGTCTGCCGTTGCCTCGCCGGCGGCGACGCGGACGTCGGGGCCGGCGGCGACGTCGAGGTCGATGTGGACACCGGCGGGGGCGACGACGCCGCGGCCGACACGCCGCTGGAAGAGGACGGATCGGCCGGCGACGCGCCGGTGGACGAAGCGCCCGCCTGTCCGACGTGGGGCGACGTGGAAGGGATCTTCTTCTCCAACTGCGGGCGATGCCACCCGAACTACCGCACCTACGACGACGTGCGGTCGAACCTGTCGCTGGTTCGGGCCTACATCGCGATGGGCCACTACCTCTACGGCGCGCAGCGGGAGCTGGTACTCCGGTGGATCGACTGCGGCGCCCGCCCGTGATCGGGCGACCGCTGTTCCTGCGGCGTGTGGCGGGGCGGACGGGACTCGAACCCGCGGCCTCCGGCGTGACAGGCCGGCGTTATAACCGACTTAACTACCGCCCCGGCTTTCACGCGCGCCCTCGTCGGCGCGCAACGACCCACGAATCGTTCGTGGGCGGGACAGGGTTCGAACCTGCGACTTCCGGCTTGTAAGGCCAGCGCTCTGCCGCTGAGCTACCCGCCCAACGGGCAGGACCGCAGGCTCGGGCCCGCCCGAGCGGACGGTCCTTTAGCAGCGGTCCCGACCGGTGTCAACCGTTCGATGCGCCGGAAGGGTGGACGCGCCGGAAGCGTGGACGGCCCGGGGTGTGAGCGGGCGGGGCGGCGGGCGCGGCGCGACGGTGGGCGCGGCGGGACGGTGGACGTGTCGGGAGGTCGTCCCGGCGAAACGCCGAGGCGGAGACCTGCCGGCCGGTACGCCGTCCGTCAGTGCAGCCAGACGGCCAGCTCGTCCAGACGGACCGGCCGATCCGGATCCGAGGCCACATCGCGCACCGCGAGCGGCAGGACGGTCACGACCAGCCGTCGCGCCTGCGCCTGCGCCTCCGCGAGCGCGAGCCGGCCGTTTCCGGACGGTCCGATGCGCAGGTCGCCCGGGCCGGGGTCGGGGTTCTCCTGCGAACCGTCGGACGGTTGCGGATCCCCTCCGGGCGCGGGTTGGACCGCCAGCCGTGCTCCCGGCTCGCCCCACGCCTCGAGCACGGCGGTCGTCGCCGCGGTCGGCGTCTCCCAGCGCAGTTGCAGTTCCGTTCCCGGCGCGAGTTCCGGTCCGGGCAGCGCCAGCCGGTCGACGAGGCGCTGTTCGTCCTTGTCGGTCGCCAGCCCGTCGCACGCCGCCGTCGCGGGCCACTCGCGCGCCGGCGACGGGCCGTCCACGGCGGTGTCCGCGGCGTCGAGGAGCCGCAGCATGTTGTCGCCGAGCACGCCGCGGACCTCCGCCTCGCTCCAGCCTCGCTCCAGCAAGCCGGCCACGAGGACCGGGAGTTCCGCGATCGTGTCGAGCCCCTCGGGGGGGCGGATCCCGCCGTCGAGGTCGGAGCCGAGGGCGAGCGCGGCGGCGGCGCCGAGCGTCCGGGCGTGGTCGTAGTGGTCGAGCAGCGCGTCGAGCGGCGCGCGCGTCCGTCCCTCGGGCAGATCGGCGAGGAACCCCGAGTGCCAGACGATGCCGACGACGCCGCCGGTGCGGGCCAGCGCCAGGAGCTGCAGGTCATCGATGTTCCGCGGGTGGTCGTGCAGGGCGCGCAGGCCGGCGTGACTGACCAGCAGGGGCGAGCGGGAGAGGCGGTGGACGTCCCAGAAGGTCGCGGCCGAGGCGTGGGCGAGGTCGAGCAGCACCCCGGCGTCGTTGGCGCGGGCGACCAGGGCCCGACCGGCGTCGGTCAGGCCCGGCGGGTCGCGTCGGTCCGCGGCCGCCTCGGCGAACGCGTTGGAGTCGTTCCAGGTGAGTCCCAGGTACCGCAGGCCGCGGGCGGCGTACGGGTCGAGGTTCCGCGGATCGTCGCCCAGACCATCCGCCCCTTCCAGGCCGAGCAGTACGGAGAGCGCACCGCGGCCCGCCCGTTCGCGCAGTTCCCTCGAGGTGCGCACGAGCGCCAGTTCGTCGCCTGCGGCGCGGAGCATTTCGTCGAGCGCCCGGGCGTGGCGCTTGAGCGACGCGACGCGGTCGGGGTCCGACCGCGGGAGCCACAACGGGAAGAACTGCGCGTCCTCGCCGCCGCGCCGCGCCCGCTCGATCGTCCACTGGCCGTCGCCCGTCGCGAAGTCGCGACCCCGGTCGGCAACCTGGAAGACGACGTCGGCGTGCAGGTCGATCACGACCGCGTCACGGAGCAGGCGCGCCGCCGCCTCCGCCGGCGTCTCTCCCGCGGTCCCGGCGACGTCCGTTGTCCCGGGCGCCGGAGCCCCCATGGTGCCCGCCGGGGCCTCCGGCGACAAGAGTGCGGCGTCCGGCGTCCCGGGCGGATTCGCCGCCGGAAGGACGTCGGGGACCGGCGCGACGGCGGCGCCGTCGGTTTCGGCCGCGTCACCGGTCGAACGGCCATCCGCCGCCGGCGCGGCGGCGCCCGTCGTGCGGCACGGACCGAAGGCGAAGAGCGGAACGGCGCAGAGCGTCGCGGCGACCCGGGCGAAGGATCGTCCCGGACCCCGCGGAAGTCGCGGCAGGGGTGAACCGGTCGGTCGGCCGGCGGACTCGCGCGGCGAAGGTTCGAAGGGCGCGGGTCGAAGGCTCGGCAAGCGTGTCCTCCTCGTTCGACCTCCGCGCGCCGGGCGTGCGGCCTGCGGGCGGGAGCCGTCTCCGGCGGGCCGACCGTCCCCGGCGGCCTCGGGGACAGCGTATACCGCACGAACGCGTTCGGCTCCAGGTCGAGGGTGTCGCCGGGGGTTGCCGCGGGGTGGGGTGCGGAGCGACGAGCGCGGGTCGGGAGGATTCGCCCGCACCGATGCCCACGGCCGCGCCCGCGCGGACGCCGGCGAGGGGGAGGAGGGGCGCGACCGCGCCGGCGCCCGCGTCGACGAGCAAGGCGGGGGCGGGGAAGGGCGGCGGTCAGTTCTTCTCGGTGCTGGTGGTGGGGGTCGGGGGGGCCGGGGCGAGCGAGCTGGAGTCGGGCTGGCCGGGCCGGGCCGGTTGGGGCGTGGGGTCCTGGACCAGGCCGGCGGGAACGAACCCGGTGACCTTCGGCGGCGGGTCGGACGGGGGCGACTGACCCGCCGGCTGGAGCATCCGCGGCACGGTCGGCCTGCCGCCCAGGTCACCCAGCACCTCCACGGCGCACCGGCAGAGCGGCTCGCCCATCCACAGGCCGACGACCTCTTGCGCGTCATCGAGCACCGGGGCGTAGGCATCGACCGCCGCCAGGTCCTCGGCGTTGCACACCGGCAGCGCCTGGGCCTCGATCGCCGCGCGGGTGAACGCGGCGGCGGGGTCGTCGGGCGGGCCGACGCAGGCGCCGAGGGCCAGTGCGGCGGCGAGGGCCGCGAGCGGAGCCGGGATCCGCAGGTCGCGTCTCATGGTCTTTCCCCTTTCCGATTCGCGCGTGCCGGATGCAGGCCGAGCCGGCGTGCCGCCTGCGCGAAGCGCGCGCGCGGCAGGCCGACCAGCCGCGCGGCCGCGGCCAGATTCCCTCCGGCCAGTTCCAGAGCGCCCCCGACGACTCGTCCTTCGAGGGTCGCGACCAGGTCGTCCAGCGTGCGGCGGCCGGCGAGCACGTCCTCGACGCCCGTCGCCACCGCGTCGGCCGTCGCCCGGGCCAGCGGGCCGACGGAGCCGGCGGTCCGGCCGCCGAGGCCGGCGCGGCGGAGGTCCTCGGGTGTCAGTTCGCTGTCCGAAGCCAGCGCGGCGGCCGCGACCAGCAGGTTTTCCAGTTCGCGCACGTTGCCGGGCCACGGCTGGGCGCGCAGCAGCGCTTCGGCCTCCGTCGTCAGCCGCAACCCGCCTCCGACGCGTTCCAGGGTCGCCCGCGCCAGCGCCGCGAGGTCCTCGGGACGTTCGCGCAGCGGCGGCAGGTCGAGCCGCATCGGCCGGAGGTGGTAGTACAGGTCGGCGCGGAACTCCCCGCGCTCGACCTGTTCCTCGAGCGGCCGGGAGGCGGCGCAGATCACGCGCACATCGACCGGGATCGGCTCCACGCCGCCGACGCGGACGAGCTGCCGTTCTTCGAGGATGCGCAGCACGAGGGCCTGGGTGCGGGGCGAGGTCTGATCGATCTCGTCGAGGAACAGTGTTCCGCCCGCAGCCGTCTCGAACCAGCCGGCCCGGCGTTCCACCGCGCCGGTGAAGGCGCCGCGTTCGTGGCCGAGCAGGTCGGTGAGGAACAGGTCCTCGACGGCGGCGCCGCACGAGACCTTGACGAACGGTCCGGCCGCCCGCTCGCTCTGGTCGTGGAGGAAACGGGCGAGGCGGTCCTTGCCGGAGCCGGTGGGGCCGCAGAGCAGCACGGAAGCGTCGCAGCGGGCGATGCGTCGGGCGTGGTCGAGCAGGGCGGCGAAGGCCGGGCTGGCCGCGACGAGCGGCAGCGGGCCGCGGTCCGGGGGGCGGGCGGAGGGGGCCGGCGCGTCGACGGCGGGAGCGGCGTCGAGCTGTCGGGCGAGGGCGCGGAGGGCGGCGCGGTCGGGCATCCGTTCCATCCGCGCGAGGAACTCGGCCGGGGCCGCGCCGCGAATGCGCTCCTCCGTCCGGCGGGCGGCGCCGAGCGCCCGGCGGGCGTCGGGCAGCCGGCGCAGCGACAGCAGGTGGCGCGCCTGGCGGAACTCGACGCGCCACAGCAGTTCATCGTCGTGCAGCGCGCGCGCGATTTCGCCGGCGCGTTCGAGCGACGCGGAGGGGTCGGAGCCGCGGGCCTCCAGGCAGTCCGCCGCGACGAGCAGCGCGGCCGCATGGTGTCTGGGGAAACGGGCCAGCAGCGGCGTCCGACCCCGGACCAGGTCGTGCGCCTCCGCGTGGCGCCCCTCCCGGGCCAGCCGTTCGGCCTCGAGCGCCGCGATTTCCGCCTGGCGTTCCGGTTCGGCCAGTTCGGCGTAGACCGTGCGAGCCGCGTCCAGCGCGGCGGCGGCGCCGTCGGTTCGTCCGAGGGCCAGTTCGATGCGGGCCCGCAGCAGCGTCGACTCGCCGCGGACCGCGGCGGGGACCGCGGCGCACGGCGCCAGGACGCGCTCGGCGAACGCGAGCTGCTCGCCGGCGCCGATCGGGTCGCCGAGCCGCAGCAGGAGTTCGCCGATGTTGTGGGCCACGCGCGCCACGTACTCGGGGTTGCCGAGGGCATCGAGCAGGCCGAGGGCGCGGCGGTAGTGTTCGAGCGCCGGGGCGTAGCGGCGGCGGAGGTGTTCCAGCACCGCGACGTTCTCGACGGCGATGGCTTCCTCGCGGCGGAGGCCGAGGACGGCGGCGAGGTAGGCGGCGTCGCGGAATCCGCGCGCCGCCTCGTCGGTCGCTCCCAGGCGCAGCCGGCAGATCGCCTCGTTGATGCAGGCCCGGACTTCCCGTGGCGAGTCGCCCAGGGCGGCCGCGCCGCGGCGTGCCTCGCCGAAGCGGGCCGCCGCCCCCGACCAGTCGCTGGCGGCCAGTCGTGTCCGGCCCAGGAGGTCCAGCACGCGCACCCGTTCGGCGCCGGACAGGCCGGTCTCGTCGAGCAGCCGCTCGGCCTCCCGTCCGGCGGCCTCGAGGTCGCCCGCCAGCAGGGCGCATTCGGCCTCCTGCCTTCGGCGGTCGCGCACCGGCGCGCCTCGGCGCGCCGCGTCCAGCGTCCGGCAACGCTCGAGAACGTCGCGCGCCCCTTGCAGGTCGCCCGCCAGCCGCAGCGCCTCGGCCAGCGCCAGCCGGTTCGCCGGCTCGGCGGCGTCGGCGTCGGCGCGCAACCGGTCGGCGGCCTCGGCGTGGCGGCCGAGCGAGCCGAGGGAGTGGGCGAGTTGGAGGCGCAGCGGCGCCCCGGCCTGCTGCTCGACGAGCAACAGTGCGCGGCAGAGCAGGGCGACCGCCTGTTCGTGATCGCCGGCCAGGGCCAGCCGTTCCGCCTCCCGTCCCAGCACCGTCGGGTCGGTCTCCGCCGCCAGCCGTTCCGCGGCCGAAACCGTCGAGCCCACGGAGTGTTCGCAGCGGGGAGCGTCGAGCGGGCGCTGCGGGGCTCCGGCCGGGACGCCGGCATGGGCGTACACGCGGGGCGTTGTCCCCACGTCCGCCATCCGTTCCGGCTTCCGGCTGCGACGCGGTTCCAAAAAAACTCTCCGGGAATCAGTGTGGTCCGGCGTGGGGCGAGGTGCAAGCGAAAAATTGGGCCTACAAGAGCCGGGAGGGATCGGGGTATGCTGCGGGTCGTCCGGCGGGGGTGGAAGGGGAGAGGGGGCGGCGGCGATGTCGTTGACGAAGCTGAAGCGACGGGTGAGCGAGCTGGCGGACCTCGGCGCCGCCATCCATCTTCTGCACTGGGACCTCGAGACGTACCTGCCGCCGGGCGCGGTGGCGGACCGGGCCTCGCAGCTCGCGTTGCTGGGGCGGATGGAGCACGAGCTGTTCGTGTCGGAGGAGGTCGGCGAGTGGCTGGAGGCGGCGGCGGGGGAGGTCCGGGGCTTGCCGCCTGACGCGGACGACGTGCGGGCGGTGGAGGTGACGCGGCGGGACTGGTTGCGGGCGCGGCGGGTTCCGGCGGCGTGGGTCGAGGAGTTCGCGCGGCTCGGGTCGCTGGCGCAGCACGCGTGGCGCGAGGCGCGGGCGGGGGCGGGGTTCGGGCACTTCCGCGCCCATCTCGAGCGGCTGGTGGCGGCGCGCCGGGAGTACGCGGGGTTCTTCGCGCCGTACGAGTCGGTCTACGACCCGCTGCTGGAGGACTTCGAGCCGGGGATGACGGCGCGCCGGGTTGGCGCGCTGTTCGACGAGTTGCGGCCGGCGCTGGTGACGCTCGTGGCGGAGATCCGCGAGCGCGGCCGGCCGATCGATGCCGGGTGCCTGGCCGGCGACTTCGACGAGGCGGCGCAGGAGGCGTTCGGGCTGGCGGTGCTGCGGCGGATGGGATTCGACTTCGAGCGGGGCCGGCAGGACCGTTCGGCCCATCCGTTCACCTCGCCGGTGGCCCGGGGCGACGTGCGGATCACGACGCGTTTCGACCGCCGGCTGGTGGCCTCGGCGCTGTTCAGCACGATGCACGAGGGCGGGCACGCGCTGTACGAGCAGGGGATCGCGGAGGAGTACGCGCGGGGGGCGCTGGGACGGGCGGCGTCGCTGGGCCTGCACGAGTCCCAGTCCCGGCTGTGGGAGAACGTGGTGGGGCGCAGCCGCGGCTTCTGGTCGCACTTCTATCCGCAACTGCAGGCGCACTTCCCCGGGCTCGCCGCGGTGCCGCTGGAGACGTTCTACCGTGCAATCAACCGGGTGGAGCCGTCGTTCATCCGGGTCGATGCGGACGAGGTGACCTACAACCTGCACGTGATGCTGCGGGTCGATCTGGAGCTGGCGCTGCTCGGGGGGGAGCTGGCGGTGGCGGAGCTGCCGGCGGCGTGGAACGACCGGATGCGGGAGTACCTCGGGATCGTGCCGCCGGACGACGCGCGGGGCGTGCTGCAGGACATCCACTGGTCGGGCGGGTCGTTCGGCTACTTCCCGACCTACTGTCTGGGGAACCTGGCGGCGGTGCAGATCTGGGACGCGGCGGTGCGCGACGACCCGGGGTTGCCGGCGGCGATCGCGCGGGGGGAGTTGGGGCGGCTGCGCGAGTGGTTGGGGGCGAAGGTGCACCGGCACGGACGGAAGTACGAGCCGGACGACCTGCTGCGTCGCGCGACGGGGCGGCCGGTGGAGGCCGGGCCGTACGTGGCGTACCTGCGGTCGAAGTACGGCGAGCTGTACGGGTTGTAGACCGGGGGGAGGGAGCGCCCGCCGGGTCTGCGGGCCGGAGACGGACGGGCCGGCCGGAGGTGGACGGCCGGCGCCGGTTTCGCTATTGTGGATCCGTGCTGCAGAAGCTCCGCTACCTCCCGCCGAATCTCGCCACCTCCGCCTCGATGCTGCTCGGTCTGGCTTCGATCCATCTGTCGACGCACGGGCAGTTCAAGATGGCGGCCTGGTGCATCGTCTGGTGCGTGCTGCTCGACAAGGTCGATGGGGCGTTGGCGCGGCTGCTGCACGCGCAGAGCAGCTTCGGCGTGGAGTTCGACTCGTTCGCGGACTTCTGCGCCTTCGGGCTGGCGCCGGCGTTCCTGTTGGGGCAGCAGGCGCTGGCGTTGCCGGAGTTTGCGGGCGGGGCGGCGCGGGTGGCGGCGTACGCGGCGGCGGCGTGCTACGTGGTGCTGGCGGCGGCGCGACTGGCGCGGTACAACGTGCAGACGGCGGCGTTGGGGGACCGGCTGTTCTTCGGGCTGCCGAGCACGATGTGCGGGGCGTTGATCTCGACCGGCTACCTGGTGGCGGTGCGTCATCTGGCTGGCCGTCCCGAGGCCGCGGCGCTGGTGGTTCTGATCCCGCTGGTGCTGCTGTGCGCCGGCGTGCTGATGGTGACGCGCTTCCCGTTGCCGAAGCTGCGGATGCGGCGGTTGCGGTGGTTCAACTGGTTCCAGATGGCCAACATCGCCGTGGTCTACGTGGTGGCGCCGCTGATGCTGTTCCCCGAGTACCTCTTCGTCCTGGCGCTGTCGTACGTGACGGTCGGGGCGTACTTCGGCCGGCAGGTCGCGCGCGCGATCGACGAGGAGGGACGCTTGTGCGACGCGGGGCAGGGATGATACAAGGCGACGCGACACGGGGCGGACTCCGGGGTTGCAACCTCGCGGAACCGCCCGGCTCGCCCGCGGGCGGACGGTGACGGCGACGCGCGAGGTCTGCGGGCCGGCGCGACGCGTTCGGACGGCGGGAGGATGGAGCGGTCATGGACTACCAGGAACTCGAGCTGCACCACCGGCGCCTGATCGAGAATCCGACGGACCCCACCTCGTTCGCGGTGCTGCGGGACTTCTTCGCCCAGAGCGGGCAGAACGCGCAGCTGGCGGAGCTGTACGAGTTCCGAGCAGGGAACCTGGCGGACCCCCGCGAGCGGGCGGAGCACCTGTTGCAGGCGGCGCTGGTGTGGCTCGACCGGGAGAACAACCGTCCGCGGGGACAGCGTGACCTCGAGGAGGCGTTCCGGGTCCATCCGACGCACGAGGCGATCGGCGACAAGCTGGAGGAGGTGTACCGCGCGGACCAGAACCTGGGCGCGCTGACGCAGCTCATCACGCAGCGCATCCTGTCGGTGGAACAGCTCGGGGAGATTCCGGAGACGGCGCGCCTGCGCGGCCGGCTGTACCAGAACCTGGGCGAGATCAAGGAGCGCGTGGAGAACGATCCCAAGGAGGCGATCCGCTGCTACAAGCGCGCCTATGCGATCGATCCCTCGAACGTGCTGGCGTTGTACCTGGCGCGGGAGATCTACCGTCGTGCGGGGGACATGCGCAGCGCGTCGAAGCTGTACGAGCTGGAGATCAAGTCCGAGCCGACGGCGCAGCGGCAGGTGGCGCTGCTGCGCGAGCTGGCGACGCTGCGGGCGGACCAGCTGCAGGACCTGGACGGCGCGGTCGAGGCGCTCGAGCGGGCGACGCAGATCGCGCCGACGGATGCCGACGCGCTGTACGACCTGTCGGCGATGTACGCCCGGCGGGCGCAGGGGCCGAATCCGCGGCCGGACGACGGCCGGCGGGCGGCCGACTGTCTGGTGCAGTTGGCGCGGGCGAGCGAGTCCGGCCAGGCGCTGGACTACCTCGAGTACGCCATCGACCTCTGTCCCGGGCACGACGTTGCGCTGGGCGTGTACGTCGAGACGGCGCTGCAGGCCGGCGCGGCCGACCGGATGGAGCAGCGCGTGCGGGCGTGGTACGCGGCGGCCGGCGACCCGGCGCGGGCATCGTCGGGGTTGCTGCGGGCGATGGGGCAGGTCGAGTGGGACCTCCGGCACGACGCGGCGGCGGCGCGACCGTTCTTCCAGGCGTTGGCCGAGCGGGGCGACCCGGCGGGGGCGCAGCGGCTGGCCGAGGTGGGCGGCGGGGCGATGGTGCCGGGCGCGGCGCGGGCGGAGCCCCGCGCGGTCCCCAAGCTCGACGCGCTGCCCGACTTCGTCACCGCGCCGAAGGTCAGCGAGGCGGGCGGCGACGTCGACGCGCTGTTCGGCGGCGACGTCGCGGCGCTGCCGGCGGGGGCGACCGAGGCGCCGACGCGGTTGATGCCGCCGGAGATGGCCGACGAGCTGGCGGGTTCGGGCGGGGCAGCGCCGGCGGCGTCGCCGGAACCGCAGCCTGCGCCGGGGGAGGTGGTCGACGTCGAGCGGTTGCGCGACCAGGCCCAGAAGCTGCGGATGATGGGGAAGGACGCGCAGGTCGAGCAGATCATGGAGCAGATCGTGGCGCAGCTGCCGGGCGACCCCGAGGCGGTCGCCTATCTCGAGCGCCGCTACCGGGCGAAGGGCAACTTCGCCGGCCTGCACAAGATGCTGATGGAAGCGGGCCTGTCGCGCACGCTCGCGCCGAACGCCCGCATCATGCGGCTCAAGGAGGCCGCGGCGCTGGCCGAGGGCCGCCTGAACAACCTCGAGGGTGCGGTGACGGCCTGGCAGCGCGTGCTGGCGATCGATCCGCAGCACGGCGAGGCCCGCCGGTCGCTCGAACGGCTGCTGCGCAAGCTGCAGAAGTGGGCCGAGCTGGTCGAGCTGATGGAGCAGATGGTGCAGCTGGCCGAGGACGAGGCGGAGAAGCTGACGCTGTTGACCCGCATCGCCGGCCTGCAGGAGTCGTCGCTCAAGGACCCCTCCGCGACCCTCGACACCCTCTGGCGCATCCACGCGCTCGAGGATCGCAACGTCAAGCACCTGCGCAAGATCCAGCAGCTCGCGGAGGCGACCGAGCGCTGGGACGACCTGGCCCGGGCGCTGCAGGCCGAGGTCGATGTCGCGGAGAATCCCGCCGAGAAGCTGCGGGCCCGCGAGCGGCTGCTGCTGGTGCAGCAGGAGAAGCTCGCGGCGTTCCACGAGGCGCTGGAGACGGTGGACGCGATCCTGGTCGACCATCCGGACCACGTGGCGACGCTGCGCCGGCAGGTCGACCTGCTGGCGGCCACGTCCCAGCCCGACCGCGCCGCCGACGCGCTCGAGGTGCTGATCGGCCGGCTGCCGGACAAGGAGAAGCCCGCCGCGCTGGGGCGGCTGGCCGAGCTGTCGCGCACCGAGCTGCAGGACCTGACGCGGGCCGCCGACGCCCTGCAGCGGGCGTTGCAGATCGACCCCGTCAACGAGGGCGTGCGCGAGGAACTCCACAAGATGTACGAGGAGCTCGGGCGGTTCCACGAGATCGCCGAGTCCTACGAGACGTGGGCCAAGGCGGTGAAGGAACCGGCCCGGCGCAAGCAGCTGCTGCGTCGCGCGGCCCAGGTGCTGGACCAGCAGGTCGGCGACCTCGAGCAGGCCTGCGAGCGCTACGCGCTGATCCTCAAGGACGGCGACGACCAGGAGTCGCTCGAGGCGTTCGCCCGACTGCACGAGATGCGGCAGGACTGGCCGGCGCTGGTGGACAACGTGGTCCGTCGCGCCGAGCTGGCGCAGGAGCCGGAGGACAAGGCCCGGCTGCTCACCGAGGCCGCCCAGCTGCTGGACGAGCGGGTCGGCGAGCCGGCGAAGGCCGCGGCGCATCTCGAGCGGATTCTCAAGGAACTGAAGCCCGACCATCGGGAGACGCTGAGCCGGCTGGTCGACACCTACGTCAAGGCCGAGGACTACGCCGCGGCCGCCCGCACGCTCGAGCGCCTGCGCGAGGTCACGCCGGACCCCGAGGAGCAGCTCAAGCACTCCGAGACGCTGGCGCAGTGGTACCGCGAGCAACTGCGGGATCCGGCGAAGGCGATCGCGACCTACGAGGGGATCCTGGCGCAGTGGAACAGCCACGTCGGCGCGATGGTGGCGCTGTCCGAGCTGTACGACGAGGTCAAGGACTACGAGAAGCTGCTCAAGGTGCTGCGCGCCCGCTCCAAGGCGGCCGACCTGCCGCACGAGCAGGCGGCGTTGCTGCTGGAGGGGGCGAAGGCGGCCGAGGAGAAGCTGCAGGACGGGGAGCGGGCGTGGGGCTGGTACCAGGAGGCGCTGGCGCGCGACCCCGACAACGGCGACCTGTTCGACTCGGTGTGCGAGGCGGCCCGGCGGTTGCAGCGTTGGGAGGCGCTGGCGGGCCTGTACGAGGGGGCGGCGACGCGGGCCAAGTCGGAAGACGAGCGGGTCGAACGCCTGCGACAGGCGGCCAAGGTCTGGGAGGACGACGCCCAGCGTCCCGCCCAGGCGCTGGAGGACATCGTCGAGGCGATCCGCACGATGCCGGGCGACGACCGGCTGCTCGAGGAGGCCGACCGGCTGGCGAAGATCAACGGGAGCTGGGAGCTGATGGGCAAGGCCTACGACATCCTGCTCCGGCGTGCCGATCTGGCCGAGGACCGGGTGGCGCTGCTCCGCCGGTTCGCCGACGTGGTGCTGCAGGACGGCCGCCGCCCCGAGTTCGCGCTCGGACCGCTGCTCCGCGCGATGGAGGAACAGCCCGACGATCCGTCGCTGTTCGAGATGTACGAGAAGGCGGCGCGGGCCGCGGGGCACTACGAGGATCTGCTGCGGGCGTACGACAAGCGCTGCCGCGCGGCGCGGGAGCCGGCGGAGCGCTGGCCGCTGATGATGCACGCCGCCGAGATCTACGGCATCAGCATGAAGAACGCGCAGAAGGGCCTGCAGGTGCTGGCCCTGGCGATCAACCAGGACGTGTTCTCGGACGAGATGGCCGAGGCGGCGCTGAAGACCGTCCGCAACATCGAGGAGACGCTGCCCGACGACCAGAAGGGAACGGGCTGGAAGTTTCTCGTCGCGCACTACCAGCGTCTGGCCCAGGGCTACGACGTCACGGACCCGACCCGCATCATCTTCCAGCGCCGCATCGCCACCGCACAGCTCGACGGTGCGAACGACCCCGCCGCGGCCTTCGAGGCGTTGCGCACCGCGCACCTGCTCGCCCCCACCGACGAGATGCTGATCGAAGACCTCGAGAAGCTGGCGCGCGAGCACGGCTTCCTGGAGGCGCTGGCCAACCATTACGGCGACGCCCTCCAGCGCTCGACCCGCGTCGATGTCGCCAAGGACCTCCACCGCCGCCGCGCCGCCGTCCTGGAGAACGACCTCGGACGGATCGATGAGGCCGCGGACCACTACTGGCAACTGCTCCAGCTCGACCCCGACGACGTCGATGCCCGGCAGAAGATCGCCGGATTCTACGAGCGGGTCGGGCGCTGGAACGACCTGGTCGTGATCCTCGAGGAGGATCTGGCCAAGGTGCTGTACGACGACGAGAAGGTCGAACTGCTCCTCCGCATCGCCAAGATCTGGGAGGAGAAGATCCAGAACCGCTACGAGGCGATCGATGCCTACCGCAAGGTGCTCAAGCTGCGCCCCGACGACGAGGCGTTGAGCGCCAAGATCAAGTCGCTCTCCGCCCCGCGGCTGGCGGCCGCGGAGGAGGGCGACGACCTGCTGGACGGCTACAGGCCGCCGAGCGAGGAGGAGTTGTGGGGCGCGGTCGGCAAGGAACCCGGGCCGGGAGCGGGCGAGGCCGCCGAGCCGGCGGGGGCGGCGGTCGAGGCGCCGGCGCCGCCGGAGGGCGAGCCGGCCGAGGAGGCGGGCTGGGGCGGAGAGCGGTCCGAGCGTCCGACGCCGGTGCCGGGCAGCGAGGGCGTGCCGTTCGGCGCGCCGGGGGCGGACGACGGGTTCGGCGCGGAAGCGGCGCCGGACGGCGGCGAGGGACCGGGGGCGGGCGCGGAGGGCGCGCCGTCTCCGGGCTACGACATCCTGGGCGACGAGTCGCCGGGCGGGGACGGGGAGCCGGAGGCGCCGGCCGCTCCGTCGGAGGAGTCCGGTGCCGGCGCGATGCAGGAAGCGGCGGGGGACCTGTCGCCTCCGGAGGCGCCGCCGGCCGAGGGCGAGGCGCCCGGATTGGCGTGGGACGAGCACGACGATTCGGCCCGTGTGGCGCTCGACCGGCTCGACTTCCTGCACCGACAGCAGGAGCCGGGCGCGGGCGAGCTGCCGGTGTCCGAGGCGCCGGCCGGCGCACCGGACGTGCCGACGCCGTTCGAGATCGGCGTGCCGGAAGAAGCCGCTCCGCCGGTCGAGGAGGCGGCGGGCGACGTGGTCACCGGCGAGATCCAGGTCGACGAAATCGAGGAAGCGCCGCCGACGCGCCGGTCGGTGCCGCCGCCCCCTCCACCTCCGCGGCGCAAGCCGTGAGCGGTCCCGGAGCTACAGCCCCTCGATCCGCCGCAGTCCCTCTCGCGCGTCTTCGGCGTACGCCCCGGCGGGGTCCAGTTCCAGGCACCGCCGCCAGAGGTCGCGGGCGCGTTCGAGCTGCCCGAGCCGTTCGTAGGCCAGGGCGAGGTTGTAGTAGGCGTCGGGGAACTCGGGGTCGCGGTCCAGGGCGGCGTGGAGCAGCGGGACCGCGCCGCGCGGGTCGCCGCCGTCGAGCAGCAGGAACCCGACGTTGTAGTAGCCTTCGGCGCGGTCCGGCGCGATGGCCAACGCCTGCTCGTACTGGCGGCGCGCCCCGTCCACGTCGCCGCGGCGATAGCGCAGGTTGCCGAGATTGACCACCGCCGCGATGTGCTGCGGCTCCAGTTCCAGGACGCGGCGCAGGGCATCCTCGGCCGCGTCGAGATCTCCCGCGTCCTCCAGCGCGCAGGCCCGTTCGAACCAGTCGTCCGCCCGCCGCGGCACCTCGCGCGCGGGTTCGAGACGCGCGACGACCTCGCGCGACAGGTCCTGCACTTCGAAGTCGAGCAACCGCTGGCCCGACTCCCCGTCGAACGGTCCCTCCCCGGCGCGCGTCACCACGATCCGGTCGCCGTCGCTGCACACCCGCAGGTCCGACAGCGGGTGGGTCACCTCCGGCAACAGGGCGCGCAACTGGGAGACCGCCGCGTGCACCCGGCGGGCCTCGACGCCCGAGCGGATCAGCCCCGCGTACGTCCGCACGGCCACCAGATCCTGGAACGAGTAGTACCGGCGGCGGCCGTCGGCGATCGTCGCCGGCAGCACCCCCTCGCGCTGCAACCGTCGCAGCCGATCCAGCGGGATGCGGAAGATGCGCGCCACCTGTTCCGTCGTGTACCGCTGTCCCATCCAGATGCCCCGCAGCGCTCCGGCCGTCGGCCCGGAGCGCCGACGGACAGTAACTCCGGCCTCCCCCGGAGGTCCAGCCTCATCCGCGGCTCCATTCGCCCGGCCCGACCGCGTCGCGGCGGCGGGCAGCGTTCCGGGAACGACCCACGGCAGGACCACCACCGTCGCCTCGCGCACCGACCCCCGGCCGCTCACCGCCGCGCCTCCCGGCCCGACGTTCGCGCCGCCTCCCCCCGGGCTGTCGGTTCCGGGGTTGCGCACGGCAGCTCCAGCCCCACCTCGACCACCACGGCTCGGCCGTCCTCCGTCACCGTCGAGTTCACGCGCGCCGTTCCCGGCGCCACGCCCCACCCCGTCCCGGCGGCGGTCTCGCCCGGCGTTCGACCTGCGCCGGAGGATCCCGGTCCCGCCGTCAACCGCCGTTCCGCCTCCTCCCGCGCCAGCCGCACCAGCCACAGGCGCAGCAGCGGATGGGCCTCCAGCGTCCGGGCCAACTCCGCCAGCCCCATCTGCCGCACCTCCCGGCCCGCGAACGCCGCGCGCACCCGGTCCAGCGGGAAGGTGAAGTAGGTCGACCCGAAGTAGGTTGCCGGGCGAGCGGAACGGTCCATCCGTCCTTCGCTCTGGCGCTCCGCCAACGCCGCCAGTCGTCGCGCCGACGACGGAGGGATGCGGCGCAGGCGCCGCTCCAGCACCAACGATGGAAGGATCGCCCGTACGGGCTGGGAGTGTTTCATGTGTTCTATTATACGACAAGCAACTACATTGTTCGAATTGTGTGGGGTGGGGGTCGAGGTCGGTGGTGCGTGGTGGTTCCGGTTCCTGGTCCTTGCTTGGGAGATCGTGTTTCGGGGGGTGGGCGCGCGGGTCGTGTCGTCGGGATGTCGGGTCGTGCGCCGTCGAGTCGGCGGCCGCCGTTGGGGGAGCGTGCGGGCTGATCCGATTCTTGCCGGCGGAGATTGTCGTTGGGCGGCGGCCGGTGGAGTCAGGTCGGCGGGTTTCGTCCCGGGAGCCTGCGGGCGCGGAACTCGCCGAGGCTGCCGTGGATCTGTTGTTCGATCCGATCGAAGCCGTGGTCGAGCAGCGATCGGGCGACCGACTCGGGGGTGGGGGGTGGAGGGAGGTGGAGGATCCAGGCGAGGAGGGAGCGAAGGAGGCCGGGGAAGCCGAGTCGGAGTCGGACGACGACGTGGATGCGTCCTTCTCCGGCGAGGACGCGGGAGCACTCGGCGATGGTGCGGTGGAGTTCTTCGGGGGGGATGGAGGGATCGACGCGAACCTCGGTGGTCGAGGCGTCGCGGACCGGGCAGGCGTCGGTGCGGGCGGCGGCGAGGAAGGTGGTGTGGTCCGGGTGTCGCATGGAGTGCGGCAAGGGGAGCAGGGCGAGGGTTGCCGGTTCGAGCGGGGGAATCGTGCGGCCGCGGGCAGCGAGCCACAGGCGTCGGGCTTCAGTCGGCATCGTGATGCGGCGGGGGTTCGGACCGTTCCGGGGTGGTGGTGGTGCGGTGGATCTCGACGCGACGGACGCGGCGGGCGTCGGCCTCGCGCACGGTGAAGGTGTAGCCGCGCCAATCGAAGCGGGCGCCGCGTTCGGGGAGTCGTCCGAGTTCGTGGAGCACGAACCCTCCCAGGGTTCCGTAGTCGTTGTCTTCGGGGAACTCGGTGTGGAGGCGGGGGCCGAGTTCCCACAGCGGGACGCGGGCGTCGGCGATCAGGCGGCCGTCGGCGTCCTCCTGGATCAGCGGTTCCTCGGCGTCGTACTCGTCCTGGATCTCGCCGACGATCTCCTCCAGGACGTCCTCCAGGGTGACCAGGCCGCTGGTGCCGCCGAACTCGTCGACGACGACGGCGAGGTGCAGGCGTCGCGTCTGCATCTCGCGCAGCAGGTCGGAGATCTTCTGGGTTTCGGGGACGAACAGCGGTTTGGCGCGCACGTGTTCCGTCCAGTCGAAGGCCGGTGCGGACGTCGGCTCGCCGATGTGCGGCAGGAGGTCCTTGACGTGGAGCGTGCCGACGATGTTGTCGAGGCGGTCGCGGTAGACGGGGAACCGGGAGTGGCGCGACTCGTTGACCGTCCGCAGCACGTCGGTCAGGGGGGCCGCGATGTTGATCCCGACCATGTCGGTGCGCGGCACCATGATCTCCTTGACGGTGGTGTCTTCGAACTCGAGCACGGATCGGAGCAGGTCGCCGTGCTGTTTTTCCAGCACCCCCTCGCGTTCTCCGAGGTCGATCATGTGTTCGATCTCGGTTTCCGTGACGGTCGGCTCCTCGGTGCCGACCCCGGCCCGTTCGGCGCCGCGGACGGTGGCGCGACCCAGGCTCGAGAAGAGGAGGGACAGGGGGCGCAGGAGCCAGTCGAGGAAGCAGACCCAGCGGATCACCTTGGGGCCCCAGTACGGCGCGGCGCGCTTGGCGAACACCTTGGGGGCCACCTCGCCGAAGCTGAGCAGCAGGAGCGTCATGATGCCGACGGCGGCGGCGTCTGCCCACGACCCGAGATAGCGGTGGGCGATGCGGGCGCCGAGGACCGAGGCGGCGACGTTGACGATGTTGTTGCCGACCAGCAGCGTCGACATGATGCGGGCCGGGTGGTCGAGCCAGCGCTGGAAGCTCTTGCGGAGTCCGGGACGCTCGTCCTGGATCTGGCGGATCCGCGCCTCCGACAGGGCCGTCAGGGCGGTTTCGGCGCTGGAGAAAAAGGCCGAGGCGAGCAGCAGCGCGATGATGCCGAGGACCTCTTGCAGTGGCACTTCGGGCAAGGCGGCTCGTCCTTCCGCCTCCTCGTTACCACGCGGTTTCCCGCCGGGCAAGCGGGTGATGTCGCCCTTGCCGGGGTCCCCGCGAACCGTTGACACGACCCGGGCGGTCCGCCTATACGACCCCGGCGGCGGGCCCGCGCGGTCGCGCCGGAGGAGGAAGCCAGGATGGCCACGAAGATCACCGAAGAGTGCGTCAACTGCTGTGCTTGCGCTCCGGAGTGTCCGAACGAGGCGATCACCGAGGACGAGTCGCTGGGACGCCACGTCATCGACCCCGAGAAGTGCTGCGAGTGCGTCGGCTTCTTCGACCACGAGAAGTGCCAGGAGGTGTGTCCTTCCGAGTGCTGCGTTCCGGACCCGGATCGCAAGGAGACGGAGGAGGTCCTGATCGCGCGGGCGAAGAAGCTCCACCCGAAGAAGGATTTCGGCGCGAACTTCCCGTCCCGCTTCCGCAAGTAGCTGCCGCGGACGCGCGACCGCGTCCCTTCGAGGTCGGCCTCGCATCCCGAACTGCTGGCTCTGGTCGAGCGTCCCGCCCGCTATGCGGGGGGCGAGTACGGGGCGGTGTCGCGTCCCGACCCGGCCGTTCTTGCCGGGACCTGCTGTCTGGTGTTCCCCGACGTCTACGAGGTCGGGATGAGCCATTTCGGCCTGCGGGTCCTGGCGGCGGAGGTGAATGCCGAGCCGGACCTGTGTGCCGAGCGTGCGTTTGCGCCGTGGCCGGACATGGCCGCCGTGCTGCGCGCCTCCCGCACGCCGCTCTGGGCGCTCGAGTCGGGCCGGCCGGTCCGCGAGTTCGACGTCGTCGGCATCACGTTGCCGCACGAACTGGCCGCCGCAACCGTCCTGGGAACGCTCGAACTGGCCGGCATCCCGCTGTGCGCGGCCGACCGCGCCGACGGCGACCCCGTGGTTCTCGGCGGCGGCACCTGGGCCTCCCATCCCGCGGCGCTCGAGCCGTTTTTCGACGCGCTGTTCGTCGGCGACGGCGAGGGGGCGTTGGCGGGCATCGTGCGCGAGGTCGGGGAGGCGCGGCGCCGGGGGGTGCCGCGCCGGCGACTGCTGGAGCAGCTGGGCGAGCGGCCCGAGATCCTGGTGCCGGCGCTGCGCGGAACCTCGGCCCCCGGTGCGCGTGCGGTGCGGCGCCGCCTGCGCGCGCTGCCCGAGGCTTGGCCCTACGCCGCCGGTCCCGTCCCGGGTCTCGCCGCCGTCTTCGACCGCGTGACGCTCGAGATCGCCCGCGGTTGCGGCGGCGGCTGTCGGTTCTGCCAGGCCGGCTACGTCTATCGCCCCGAGCGGACGCGCGGGGTGGAGGCGGTGGTTGCGGAGGCGATCGCCTCGCTCCGGCACACCGGCTACGACGAGCTGTCGCTGACCTCGCTGTCCACCGCCGACCATCCGCGCCTCGGCGAGCTGCTCGAGCGCCTGGCGCCGCTCTGCGCCGGGCGCACGGTCGCGCTGGGGGTGTCCTCGCTGCGCGCCTACGGTTTGCCGGATGCGGCGTTGCGGGTGCTGGCGCACACCCGGCGCACCGGCCTGACGCTCGCCCCCGAGGCCGGCACGCAGCGGTTGCGCGACGTGATTTCCAAGTCGGTCGGCGAGGCCGACCTGCTCGAAGGGGTGCGGCGCATCGCCGCCGCCGGCTGGCGCCGGGTCAAGCTGTATTTCATGCTCGGGCTGCCGACCGAGACCGACGAGGACCTGCAGGGGATTGTCGACCTCGTGCAGCGTGTCATCGCCGCCGGTCGTTCCGCGGGTCGCGGGGTGTTTCAGGCCGGCGTGTCGCTGTCCACGTTCGTGCCCAAGCCGCACACCCCCTTCCAGTGGGAGGCGATGCCGCCGTTGCCCGAGATCCTGCGCCGCCAGGAGCTGCTCCGGCGGCGTCTGCGATCGCGCAGCGTCGAGGTGGCGGTGCACGATGCCCGCGGGAGCGTCCTCGAGGCGCTGCTCGGTCGCGGCGACGCCCGGGCGGCCGCCGCCGTGCTGGCCGCCCATCGGGCCGGCGCGTATCTCGACGCCTGGACGGAGCATTTCTCCTGGGACCGTTGGCAGGCGGCGCTGGAGGCCGCGGGGCTTTCCGTCGAGCAGGCCGCCCGGGCGCTCGACCCGGACGCGCCCACGCCCTGGGACCACGTGGTCGACGGGGTCTCGCCGGTCTTCCTGCGCCGCGAGCGCGAGCGGGCGTACGCCGCGCGGCCGACGCCGCGTTGCGATCCGTCGCCCGAGCGGTTCCGCTGCGTCGCCTGTGGTCTCGACTGCGCTCCGCCGTCCGGGCCGGCCGTCGCGTCGGCGCCGGCGGCGCCGGAAGCCCGTCCGTTCGATGCGTCGCGGTCGTCGCCGGTCGTCTCCGTCGCGCCCGTGCCGGTCGCGGCGGAAGGAGCGCCGTTCGACGCGTCGTCCTTGCCGCCGGCCGACCTCGTCGCGTCCGCCGCGACCCCGCCGGTCTGGTGGCGGATGGTGTTGCGCAAGTCGGGGCCGGCCGTCTGGCTCGGGCATCTCGACTTCGTCCGGGCGGTGGTGCGTGCGCTGCGGCGCGCGGGGCTGCCTCCCGCGTACAGTTGCGGCTTCCATCCGCAGCCGCGGCTGGTCGTCGGCGCGCCGCTCCCGCTCGGGCTGTTGGGTCTGGCCGAGCCGGTCGATGTGTTGTTCGACGCGCCGCCCGCGGACCCCGCGGCCTGGCCGGCGCGGCTGACGCGGCGGGCGCACCGGGGCGTGGAGTTTCTCGAGCTTCGGGCGATGGGCGAGGGGAATCCGCACCTGGGGCGGGCGGTGGCGGCGGCGGAGTACCTGGTGGCCGTGCCGGGGCGGGACGAGGCGGATGCGCGGCGCCGGGCGGCGGCGGCGCTGGCGGCGGAGCGTCTGGTGGTGCGCGACCCGCGCCGTCCGGCGTGGCAGGAGCGCGACGCTCGCCCCGCGCTGCTCGAGGTCGAACCTGCCGCGGTCGGTGCCCGCCTCGGGGCGCTGGCCCCGCCGGGTGTCGGCTGGGGGTTGCGGCTGGTGGTGCCGGTGCAGGGATGTCCGCCCCTCGCGCTGCTCGGCGCGCTGCTCCTGGACGAGGCGCCCGGTGCGGTGACGGCCGCCCGGGCGGCGCTGCTGGACCGCGACCGGATCCCGCTGCGCTGATTGTGTTAGGATCGGCGGACCGCGGGGCGTCCGGGTCGCCGCGGCCACGGGTGGGTCATGAAGGACGGGAGCGGTCGAGCCGACGGCGGCGGGGAACTCGATCTGGTGCTCGTGGAGCGGCGGGCGGCGGCCTCCTGGGCGCGCGGGCGCACCCGCCGCGTTCGGGTCAGCTACGGCTGTCATTGCGGCACGCTGGCCGGGGCCGAGGCGGTCGCGGTGCTGAACGTGCAGGAGCATCCGGAACAGGCCGAGGAGCTGCTGTCCGGGGCGCTGAACCGCAGCACCTGTCCGGCCTGCGGGGCGGACCACCTGTTGCGGATGCCGGTCACCGTGCACGACCCGGTCAAGCACCGGGTCGTGCTTTGTGCGGGCGAGGGCGATCGTCACCGGGCGCTGGACCTGCTGATCCAGTATCTCGAGGGGTTGCGCGACCAGCCCGGCGATTCGGTTCCGGCCTACGCGCTCCAGCCGGAGATCGCCTTCGGCCGGACCGCCTGGCGCGAGCATCTCGAGGCGCCGCCGCGGGCCGCGCTCCACGCGGAGCAGGCGGCGATGCAGGTCCGGAGCCGCGAGCTCGACGAGCGCAGCCGGGCGCTCGAGCAGCGCCAGGCCGCCCTGGCCGCCAGCCAGCGCGACATCGAGACGGCGCGTGCCGCGATCGAGAGTCAGCGGCGCATCGTCGGCGACCGCAGCGCGGGGCTCGACGCCCGCGAGACGGAGCTGGCGCGCCGGGAAGTCGTGCTGGCCGAGCAGCGGCATCACCTGGAGGAGGCCGAGCGACGGCTGCGCCAGGAGCAGCAGAAGCTGCAGGCCGATCGCGAGGAGATCGAGGTCCTCCGGTCGGCGATCGAGGACCGCGAGGCGGTCCTGCGACGCCGGGAGGAGGACCTGGCCGAGGCGGAGGAGCGGCTCGATCGCCGGGAGACTTCGGTTCCGGGCGCGCCGTTGAAGGCGTCCGCTGCGGGCGCCGCTCCGGCCCCGGCGCCCGGCGCGGCAGCGGCGCGGGATTCGGCGCCGGCGGCGGGCGGCCGGCCGATGCCCGCGGTCTCCTCGCTCGAGGACCTGTTGCCGGCGCTGCTGGAGAGTCAGGACGAGGCCGGGGCTTCGGGCGAGGGGGCGGGTGCCGTCGTCGAACGGGGGATCGAGCCGGACACCGAGGTCTCGCGCCGGTCGGCGCGGGAGGTGGCGGAAGCGCGTGCCGTTTCGGAGGCGGCCGTGCCGTCGCGGGGTGGGGCGCCGGCCCCGCCCCCGGCCCCTCCTGCGGCGGGCGTCGTGCCGCCGGCGGGCGCCGGGCCGGTTCCGCCGCCGGCCGTGCCGGTCGCGCCGGCCCCGTCGCCGCCGGCCGAGGAGCCCGTGCTGGAGGTGCGCGACTCGGACCTGCTTCCGGAGGCCGGGGTGGTGGAGGTGGATGCGAGCGAGCTGGGCGAGGTCGAGGAGGAGAGCGAGCCGGGCGTCGGCCCGGACACGTCGCCGCGGATCGCCGCCGCGGCGACGCCGCGGGTGCCGGAGCATCTGCGCGAGTGGTTGTCGGGGGAGTTGCCGACCCACGCGCTGCGGATGGACGACGGGGTGCGGCTGTACCGCCGGCGGGGGGTCGGCCGGCCGCTGGTCGGGCGGACGGGGTTGGGCCTGGCCTGCCGGCTGTTCGTGCACGAGGAGGTCCCGTGGTTCGAGGTGGCCGCGGTGGCGGGGGCGGAGAGGGCGGTCGAGTGGATCGAGTCGTGGCTCGTGCACTTCGAGCTGGTGGAGGACGCGGCGGTGGTGCGGGCGTTGGGGGAGCGCTTCGAGGCGCGGCTGATCGAGGTCGATGGCTCCGGCCGGGTCGTGTGGGACGCGCTGGTGGAGGCGCCGCTGGCGCCGAATGCGGTGCGCATCCGCCAGGCGGGCGGCCGGCGGGACGCGCGGCGCAAGGGGGACCGGGGGGCGGCGTTGGCGGCGGCGCGGGCCGAGGCGGGGGCGTGGCTGGAGCGCGAGGGGCTGCCGGCGTTCGACGCGCCGGCGCCGGCGACGGCGGGCGAGACGCAGCGCGCGCTGGTGGAGCTGACTCCGTGGACGACGCCGGAGGCCGAGGAGCGACTGCTGGTGGAGCGCTCGGTGCCGGCGGAGGCGGTGGACGGCTACCGCCGCCGGACGCTGGCGGCCGCGGTGGAGGTCGGCCTGTGGCTGCCGGCGGACCTGGTGGAGCGTGCGGTCCGGGACGGGCTGGCGCCGGACGCCGCGCGGCTGACGGCGCGGCTGGTCGAGGGGTTCTACCGGCTGTGCGGGAAACGTCACGACCTGAGCCGCGAGGCGGTGGCGCGGAATTGGCTGTACCTGGCGCGGGACGCGGAGCGGCACGGACTGTTGCTGGAGCCTCCGCGACGGGCCTGGGTGCACGCGCTGCTCCGTTCCGCGGGGCTCGGCGAGGGCATCGCGACGGCGACGGGCGGGCCGGAGACGGCCCAGGGGGACATGGATCTGCTGTTGCGGTGGCTGGCCGTGCCGGAGGGCCGGGCGGCGGCGTTGCGCGAGCTGCAACGGGGCCGGCTGGCGGAGCGCGTTCCCGACCTCGCCGTCGCGCTGGACGCGCTGGACGCCCTCGACCTGCTCGACGTCCTGCTCGAGCTGCGCGGCAGCGAGGACCTGCTGGCGGACCTGCTGATGGCCGGTCTGGAGGCGCGCGGGCGGCCGCTCCGGCTCGCCTCGGCCGTCGGTCTCGGCCGGCTCGGGCTGCGTCGAGCGATCGTGCCGCTGGTGCATCTGCTGTTGCGGGCCGACTCGGCGGACTGGCGCTTCGTGGGTGCCGCCATCGCCTCCTACGGCGCGCCGGGGGTCCGGGCGCTGGAGCCGATGCTGGCCGACCCGCGGGGCAAGGAGGACCGGCTGGCCTGGACGCTGGCCGGGTTCCAGGGGGCGGCGGCCCGGCGTCACGTGCAGGGTCTGACGGAGAGCGGGGAGATCCTGACCGCGGCGATTGCGCGGCGAGCGGGCGAGTTGCGGGGGGACGTCGAGGCGTTCCGCGCCAGCCTGGAGACGGACGACGGCGTGCGGGACGCGCGCGCCTTCGTGCGCCTGGTGCCGCGCGTGTTGGCCGAGGAGGAACCCGGCGAGGTGCGGCGGGTGCTGGTCGCGATCCGCTCGCAGGGCGGGATGGACATCTAGGGCCGACCCCTCCATAATGCAGCCGGCATGCGCCTGGGCATCTTCTCCGACGTTCACGCAAACCTCGAGGCTCTGGTGGCCGTGGTGAGCGCGTACCGCGACGAGGCGATCGACGAGTACTACTCGCTGGGCGACACGGTGGGATACGGGGCGTCGCCCAACGAGTGCTGCGACATCGTGCGCAAGCTGGTGAAGGCCACGGTGCTGGGCAACCACGATGCCGCGGTGGCGAGCCGGATGGACTATTCCTACTACTACGATGCGGCCCGCGCGGCGCTCGACTACCACGCCCGCCTGCTCGATCCCGGCCACATGGGTTGGCTGCGCGAGCTGCCCTACACCCATCCGTTGCCGGAGCACGAGGTGCTGCTGAGCCACGGCTCGCCGTTGCAGCCCGAGGAATTCGACTACGTGTTCACCGAGGACCAGGCGCGGACGCTGCTGGGGATCTTCGACCGCCTGCCGCGCGTGACGTTCATCGGTCATTCGCACCTGTGCCGCGTGTTCGCGTTGTCGCGCGACCGCGCCTACGAGATTCCGGTCGGCCGGCACGTGTTGGACCCGGGCCGCAAGTACGTCGTGAGCGTCGGCTCGGTCGGCCAGCCGCGCGATTTCGACAACCGGGCCTCGTACACGATCTTCGACACGAACGGCTCGGTGGTCGAGTTCCGCCGCGTGCCGTACGACATCGAGCGCTGTGCGGCGAAGATCTTCCGTTCGCCGCTGGCGCCCAACTTCGGCAACCGGTTGTTTCTCGGCTTGTGAGGGTCGGGGGTGCCGCGAAGCGTTCGCCGTTCGCCCGCCGGTCGCGTGGTCGCCGTGACCGGCGCGCACGGATTCCCGGGTCGCGAGCTGGTGGCGCGTTTCGAGAGCGACCCGGGCTGCGCCGCCGTCCTGGCGCTCGACGCCCCCGTCGCTGCGAGCGTCTCGCCCCGGGTGGTCGCGCACGGGATCGACCTCGCCCGTCCCGGCGCCGACCAGCGCCTCGTCGCGGTGCTCGGCGACGCGGGGGCGGACACGGTGGTGCACGCCGCCTTCGTGCCGGCGCCGACGCACGACGTCGAGTCCGCGCACGAACTCGAATCGATCGGCACGCTCCACGTCCTGGCGGCGTGCGAGGCCGCCGCCGTCCGGCGGCTGGTGGTCTGGAGTCAGACCGTGCTGTACGGCGCGCGTCCGGACAACCCGGCCCTGCTGCCCGAGGACTGGCCGCTGCGCGGCGCGCCCGACGCTCCCTTCCTGCGCGACAAGCTGGAAGCCGAGCGCCTCGTGCAGGAGTTCGCGCGGCGCGTGCCGCGCGTCCGCACGGCCGTGCTGCGCACCGCGCCGATCGTCGGTCCGCACGCCGTCGGCCTGATCCCGTCGCTCCTCGAGCGGCGTTTCGTGCCGGTGGCGGCGGGCTACGACCCGCTGATGCAGGTCGTCCACGAGTACGACGTGCTCGACGCGTTCAAGCGGGCCGTCGAGGTCGAGGCGGACGGTCCGTTCAACATCGTGGCGGAGGGCGTGCTGCCGATCCGCACGGCGCTGCTCGTCGCCGGGCGCGTGCCGCTGCCGCTGCCGGCCAACGTCCTGCGCCGGCTGTTCGCGATCTTGTGGGCCGTGCGCGCGGGCGAGGCGTCCTCCCCGTTCGTCGACTACCTGATGTACCCCTGCGTCGCGGACGGCGGCCGCGCGGCCCGGGAGCTCGGCTTCCGCCCGACGTACTCGACGCAGGAATCGCTGGGCGACCACGTCGCGCGGGGGGCCGCGGAGCGCAGGCCGGCCGCCGGCGGCGGCGCGGGAGGGTGAGCCTCGTGGGCAAGCGACTGCTCGGCGACGATCCGTTCCGCGGCGGGTCTCTCGTGCCGCGGGAGGGGGAGGCGGGCGCGTGCGGGCCGCCGGCGGCGTCGGCGGCGGAGGGCGTGCCCGGGGAGGGCGAGCGACGAGGGCCGGCCGGGCGAGGCGGAGACGTGCCGGCGGCCGGTCGGGGGGCCGGGGGAAGCGATCCGGGGCGCCGGGCCGTGCGGACCGGAGCGGCGGTCCGGCGGACGGCGCGGGGTGCCGGGCGGCCGGAGGGAGCGGGAGGCGCGCCCGCGGCGAGGCGCGGCGGGGCCGGCGCCGCGTCCCCGGCCGTCGGCAGTTCGCTCACGACGCTCGAGCTCCGGTTCGAGGAGACGCTGCGGGACATCCAGCGGCGGCTGGCGACGGAAGCGGGTCTGGAGGCGGGGACGCGGCGCCGGCTGGAGGAGGAGCTGCGGCTGTTCGGCGACCGGATGGCGGAGCGGCTGGAGAACCTGCGGCCCGGGGACGCGCGGGATCGGCGGCTGGTGGCGAGCACGCGCGAACTGCTGACGCTCGACATGCTCCTGCGCCTCGCCACCCGCTCGCGGTTGCGGCGCCGGTCGCTGGTGGTGGATGCGTTCGGCTACGACCCGGTGGAGGCGCGGCGTCTGGAGCCGCTGGTGGCGACGCTGGTGGAGAAGTGGTTCCGCACGGAGGTGCGGGGGGTGGAGGCGATCCCGGAGGAGGGACCGGCGCTCGTGGTGGCGAACCACGCGGGGGCGATTCCGTTCGACGGCCTGGTGCTGTCGTACGCGGTGCGGCGGAGCCACCCGCGGCGGCGCGACGTGCGCTGGCTGGCCGAGAACGAGGCGCATCACTTCCCCTTCTTCGGCGCGCTGATGTCGCGGCTCGGGGCGGTCCGGGCCTGCCCGGAGAACGCCCAGGCGCTGCTCGAGCGCGGGCAGGTGGTCGGGGTATTTCCCGAGGGCAACACGGCGTTGCGCAAGACGTTCGGCGAGCGTTATCGGCTGCGGCGGTTCGGGCGCGGGGGTGCGGTGAAGCTCGCGCTGCGGACCGGCGTGCCGATCGTCCCGGCGGCGATCGTCGGCGGGGAGGAGACCTATCCGCTGTTGTGGCGGACCGGGTGGTTCGCCGACTGGTTGGGCGTGCCGTTCCTGCCCGTGACGCCGCTGTTCCCGCTGCTCGGGCCGCTCGGGCTCGTCCCGCTCCCCGTCCGCTGGCGGATCGCGTTCGGCGCGCCGATGCGGCTGGACCTGCCGCCGGGTGCGGCGGACGACACGGCGGTGGTGAGCCGGATCAACGAGCAGGTCCGCGGCACGGTCCAGACCCTGCTCGCCGAGTTGCTCGGCCGGCGGCGCGGCGTGTTCTGGTAGGGAGCCGGGCGGCGCGTCAGGAGGCAGGGATGGCCATCACGGGGACGCACAAGGGACACACGTACTCGGTGCGCTACACCACCGACAACGACTGGCCGGTGACTTCGGTGCGCGTCACGCTGCGCCAGGCGCTGCCGGCCGGGGTGGCGATCCACCCGCGCGACGCGACGCCGTGGTCGTCGGGCCGGATCAGCTCCCGGAGCGCGGCGACGGGCGACGGCGCGTTCGACAACCGCTTCGGCGTCCGCGCCGACCGTCCGGCGGACCTGCGGTTTCTCGGACCGGAGGTGCGCCGAGCGTTGCAGGCCGCCTACGACGACCATCCGGGGCTGTGGCTCGGCCACGACGGCCTGGTCTGCGTGGAGCGGGGGCACATCCGGGACCAGGGCCGTCTGCGGGAACTGCTCGACGAACTCGGGCAGCTCGCCGCCCTCGTCGCGGCCGCGGCCGACGGCGGGGGTGCGGGGCGGCGGGGGGAGGCCGGGGCGGGGCCGCGGGTCGAGGCGGAGGAGGCGGTCGAGCCGGGCCGCGCGGCGGCCGCGGCGGGAGCCGGGCCCGGCGAGCTGCAGGACTTCATCCGCGCCTGCTTCGACCGTCGCGTCGCCTCGTACGAGGTCAACCGGCGGATCAAGCAGGAGTGGCTCGGGCGCAGGGTCCGCGGCCGGGGCCGCGTCGTGCAGGGCATGCCGCTGGGCGGCCACGACTTCGACTTCGCCGACCTCAAGGGACATCGGTTCGACCTCCAGGTGGCGGGGCCCGAGGAGCTGGCGGCGCCGGTGCGCGTGCGGCTGCAGGTCGAGCCGTCCGGCCGGGCGGCGGCCGACCCGCCGCGGCCGGGGCAGACGGTGCAGTTCGAGGGCCAGCTGGCAGACGCCAATCCGCTGCTCTGCGTCGTGCAGCTCGTGTCCGCCGATCTCGCCGCGGCGAGCTAGCGCGCCCGACGACCGGGGGCGTCGGGTGCTTGCGCCCGCCGGGGACGCCCGGCATACTTTCGCTCCCATGCAGCGCATCGCGGTGACGACGAGGAACCGGGTGGAGGCGGTCAACCTGACGCGCCAGGTGCGGGAGGCCGTGCGGGGGTTCGGCGTACGCGATGGGCTGGTGCACCTGCACTGTCCGCACACGACGGCGGCGCTGGTGGTCAACGAGGCGGCGGACCCGGACGTGGTGCGGGACATCCTGGCGACCTGCGAACGGCTGGTGCCGCGGAGCGGGGACTACCGGCACGCCGAGGGGAACTCGCAGGCGCACGTGCTGTCGAGCCTGGCCGGCTGCGGGTTGACGCTGGCGATCGAGGAGGGGGAGCTGGTGCTGGGAACGTGGCAGGGGATCTTCTTCCTCGAGTTCGACGGGCCTCGCCGCCGGGAGGTGTGGGTCCGGGCGTGGCGGGCGGAGTGGTGAGGGGACTCGGCGTCCGGCTGATCGGAGCGGCGGCGGCCGTCGGGGTCGGCTGCGGGCCGGCGACGCCGGCGCCGGTGGCGCCGGTGCCGACGATCGACCGGGCGGAGGTGGAGGCCGACCCGCTGCTGCTGCTGGCGCAACGGACGGGTGCGGGGGTGCGCGTCGAGGAGATCGATGCGGGCGAGCTGCTGGAGCGGGCGGCGGCGCTGGTGGCGGAGGGGCAGTTCCTCGAGGCGGCCGCGGTGTGCGACGACGTCGTCCGGCGGTTCGCCGGCACGGCGGCGGAGCGGGAGGCGTGGTACCGCAAGGGGGTGGCGCTGGAGTGGGCCGAGGACTGGGCCGGAGCGCTCGCCGCGTTCCAGCGGCGGCTCGAGCTGGACGGCGGCGGTCCGCCGGAGGCGGCGGCGCTGCCGGCGCTGATCCACGCGGCGCTGCTGGCCGAGCAGCTCGAGTTGTGGGACCGGGCCGCGGCGGATTTCGAGCGGCTGCTCGGGTCGCCCGCGCTTGCGCCGGGCGACCGGCGTGCGGCGCAGGTGCGGCTGGCGGTGGTGCGGGCGGCGCGCGGCGAGGTGGACGAGGCGCGGGCGATGTTCGAGGCGGTGATCGAGGATGCCGACCGGGCGATCGCGGCCGGCGAGACGGTGCACACCGCTCCGCCGGCGGAGGCCGAGTACCGCCTCGGCGTTCTGGCCCTGGCTCCGCTCGACGAGTTGCGTCTGGACAGCGCCGATGCCCGGGCGTTGCGGCGGCAGGTCGAGCGGATCGGCGACGTGTTCGGCGCGGCCTTCCCGCGGTTCGCCAACGCGCTCCGCAGCGGCAACGCCTTCTGGGCCGTGCAGGCCGGCTGGCGGATCGGCGAGACGTACCTGCGCATCTACGAGTTGTTCGTGGATGCGCCGGTGCCCGACGTGCTGCGGGGCGAGCAGCGCCGGGCGTACCTGGCCCTGCTGCGTGCCCGGACGCGGATCCTGCTGGCCAACGCGCTGGAGGCCTGGGAGGAGAACCTGTTGCGCGCGGAGCGGACGGGGGTGCGGGGCGTGGCGGTCGAGCGGACGGCGGAGGGCATCGCACGGGTGGAGGAGATCCTGGAGCAGCGGGCGGCGCACCGCAGCGAGATGGACGAGATGGTGGAGGAGTTCCTGGAGACGCAGGGGGAAGCGGACCCGCTGGCGCCGCTCCTGCGGCGGATCGGGTTGGAGGTGGGGGACGGCATGGCGGGGGGCGAGCCGGTCGATCTCGGGATGGATGGGACGTCGGGGGTGGACGTTTCCTCCGGGTCGGGGGCGGGGGAGGGAGGGACGGTGCCGGCGGAGGCGCCGTAGGTCGGGGTGGCGGGCGGGCCGGGGGCGGGTTCGAGCCGGCGGGGGAGGCGGCGTTGCGGTCGTGCCGCTGTCGGCGTTGCGATCGCGCTGCGGTCCGGGCGTGGTCCGGGTCGGCGGTCGTTCTGCGGGGTTGCGGCAGGTCCGGGGGGGGGTTCCGGCGGGACAGCTAATCCTCTTGACACCATCCCCCCATGTGAGTAGAAAACACTGCCCTTGCGGTGGCCGGGGGCGAGGAAGGAGTCGTTTCGGGCCGCCCGGCAGGATGGGAGTTGCCGGGCTGGCGTAGCTCAAGCGGTAGAGCGGCTGATTTGTAATCAGCAGGTTGCGGGTTCGACTCCCACCGCCAGCTCCCCGAAGGACGGGATGGATTTGCGGGACGCGCGGAGGCGTCCCGGGAGGATGAAGCGGATCGTGTTGGAGGGATTCCCGAGTGGCCAAAGGGAGCAGACTGTAAATCTGCCGGCCTTGCGCCTGCGGTGGTTCGAATCCACCTCCCTCCACCGAGGATCGAGGGCGGGAGTAGCTCAATTGGTAGAGCGCCAGCCTTCCAAGCTGGCTGTCGCGGGTTCGATTCCCGTCTCCCGCTCCGCGGGGCGGACGAACGGAGAGAAGGCAGGGGAGAGGTTGCCCACGTAGCTCAGTCGGTAGAGCACCTCCTTGGTAAGGAGGAGGTCACCGGTTCGATCCCGGTCGTGGGCTCTCGGGCCCGCCCCGGATGCCGAGGGAACGAGGAGCTTCCCCGGTGTCCGGTCGGACCGGGAAGGTTCGGCAGAGCCGGGGCGGCGCAGGTGGCGCGGCCCCACGAGGGATGCAGGGAGGAACGGAGATGGCCAAGGAAAAGTTCGATCGCAGCAAGCCCCACGTGAACGTCGGCACGATCGGCCACATCGACCACGGCAAGACGACGCTGACCGCGGCGATCACGAAGGTGGCGGAGAAGGCGGGCATGGCCAAGTTCGTGAGCTACGACGACGTGGCCAAGGCCAGCGCGGCGCACGGCCGTCGCGACGAGACGAAGATCCTGACCATCGCCACCGCCCACGTGGAGTACTCGACGAAGAACCGGCACTACGCCCACGTCGACTGCCCGGGGCACGCCGACTACATCAAGAACATGATCACCGGCGCGGCGCAGATGGACGGGGCGATCCTGGTGGTCGACGGCGCGGACGGCCCGATGCCGCAGACGCGCGAGCACGTCCTGCTGGCTCGCCAGGTCAACGTGCCGGCGATCGTCGTCTACATCAACAAGGTCGACACCGTCGAGGATCCCGAATTCCTCGACCTGGTGGAGGCCGAGGTGCGGGAGCTGCTGAACAAGTACGAGTTCCCCGGCGACAAGACGCCGATCATCCGCGGTTCGGCGCTCAAGGCGCTCCGGGGCGAAGCCGGCGACATCGGCGAGGGCTCGATCCTCAAGCTGATGGACGCGATCGATTCCTTCATCCCGCTGCCCGTCCGCGAGATCGACAAGCCGTTCCTGATGCCGGTCGAGGACGTGTTCTCGATCAAGGGTCGCGGCACGGTGGCGACCGGGCGCGTGGAGCGCGGCGTGGTGAAGGTGGGCGACGAGCTCGAGATCGTCGGTTTCGTCGAGACCCGCAAGACGGTCGCGACCGGGGTCGAGATGTTCCGCAAGATCCTCGACCGCGGCGAGGCGGGCGACAACGTCGGCGTCCTGCTGCGCGGCATCGACAAGGACGAGATCGAGCGCGGGCAGGTGCTGGCCAAGCCGGGCTCGATCACCCCGCACAAGAAGTTCCACGCGCGGGTCTACGTCCTGTCCAAGGAGGAAGGCGGCCGCCACAAGCCGTTCTTCAACAACTACCGTCCGCAGTTCTACGTCCGCACCACCGACGTCACCGGGACGATCACGCTCCCCGAGGACGTGAAGATGGTGATGCCGGGCGACAACGTCACGATGACCGTCGAACTCATCACCCCCGTCGCGCTGGAGAAGGAGATGCGCTTCGCGATCCGCGAGGGCGGCAAGACCGTCGGCGCCGGCGTGGTGACCGAGATCCTGGAGTAGGCGGCGCACGAACGCCCGGGAGGGCGAACGGAACGCGAGGCGTAGGCGATGGGCAACCGAGACATCATCCAGCTGCAGTGCACCGCCTGCAAGCGCAAGAACTACACCACCACGAAGAACAAGCGCACCGCGGGCGGTAAGCTCGAGATGAAGAAGTTCTGCCGGTTCTGCCGCGCGCACACGCCGCACAAGGAGGTCAAGGCATAGTCTTCGCCCGGCGTGCGCCGGCGGCTGCGGCCGCCGGGCGGCGCCGGACGGGGTAGGCCAGTAGCTCGAATGGTAGAGCGGCGGATTCCAAATCCGTAGGTTGGGGGTTCGAATCCCTCCTGGCCTGCAGACTCGGTGATCGGCCGGTGCCCGGTCCGCCGACGAACGGCGGGTCCGGGGGATGGAGCCGGAACGGCGGAGAGCGAGCCATGATGACGCCCAAGGGGACGGCCGGAGCGCAACTGGATCTCACGCGCTACGTCCACATCCTGTTCATCGCCGGCGGCGCCGTGGCGGCCTACCTGGCGTACAACATCATCCACAACATCTGGGTCCACTTCTCCCCCGACCCCAGCTTCCCCCTCCTCTTCGCCCTCAGCCTCGCCGCCGGCGGCGGGCTCGCCTTCTACTTCTGGCACCACGAGCAGACCCGGCAACTCGCCCAGGAGGTGGTCGGCGAACTTTCGCGCGTGACCTGGCCGACCCGGCCCGAACTGGGGGCCGCCACCGTGGTCGTGATCGTGACATCGATCGTCATGGCGATCGTGCTCGGGTTGTTCGACTTCCTGTGGAGTTGGTTGACCACCGTCATCTATTGATCCGGGCGTGCGGGGACCGGAACAGCACGGGCGCGACGAGGCCCGGGAGGCGCGGATCGAGGCGGGTGCGATGTCCGACGACGTGAAGAACGAGGGGCGCGAGGCCGAGGTGACGGGCGGGTCGTCCGCGCCGTCCGCAGCCGCGGCGGAGCAGGCTCCCGCCGAGGCGGGTCCGGTCGCTGCGGGGGCGGGGGAGTCGGCGGCGGCGGCGGGGGAGTCGGCGGCGGCGTCCGCGTCGGCGGCGGGTCCGGTCGCTGCGGTGCCGGGGGAGTCGGCGGCGGTCGAGGAGTCGGCCGAGGCGGGTCCGGTTGCTGCGGGGGCGGGGGAGTCGGCGGCGGGGGACGAGGTCGCGGTGGAGACGCCGGCGGTCGCGGACGCGGCGGCGGTCCCGGCGGTGGAGTTGCCGGCGGCGGCATCCGCGCCGGCTCCTGCCGGGACGCTCGAGGAGAAGCTGGCGGAGATGAGCGGGGAGGGGACGCCGCCGGCCGAGGCGAAGTGGTACGTGGTGACGACGTACTCGGGCTTCGAGCACAAGGCGAAGCAGGCGTTGGAGGAGCGGATCCGCAAGTCGCCGTTCCCCGAGTTGTTCGGGCAGGTGCTGGTGCCGACGGAGCCGCCGCCGGAGGGGAAGAAGAAGGCCGCGGGGCGTTCGTTCTTCCCCGGCTACATCTTCGTCGAGATGGTGATGAACGAGCAGACCTGGACGCTGGTCAAGGGGACGCCGCGGGTGACGAACTTCGTGGGCAATCAGAAGCCGACGCCGGTGCCGGCCGAGCAGATCCACGAGATCCAGCGGCAGATCAGCGAGGGGGCGATCAAGGCGAAGCCCGAGGTGGTGTTCAGCGAGGGCGACCGGGTGCGGGTGTCGCAGGGGCCGTTCATGAACATGAACGGGACGGTTTCCTCGATCAATCCGGTCAAGCAGATGGTGCGGGTGCTGGTTTCGATCTTCGGCCGTGCGACGCCGGTGGAGCTGGAGTTCCACCAGGTGGAGAAGCTGCCGTAGGGCGAGGGGTTCCGGGCGACGAGGCGGGAGACGAGCGTTCGAGGCGTCGGAGGACCGCCGCGGGCCGTGAACCGGAGGTGATGGTTCGATGAAGAAGCTGGTAGCGCAGGTGAAGCTGCAGATCCCCGCGGGGAAGGCCAACCCGTCCCCGCCCATCGGACCCGCGCTCGGGCAGCACGGCGTCAACATCATGGAGTTCTGCAAGGCCTTCAACGCGAAGACGGCCAAGCAGGAAGGCCTGATCATCCCGGTGGTGATCTCGATCTTCGCCGACCGTTCGTTCTCCTTCATCACCAAGACTCCGCCCGCCTCGATCCTGCTGCTCAAGGCGGCCGGGCTGGAGAAGGGGTCGGGCGAGCCCAACAAGAAGAAGGTCGGCAAGGTGACGGCGCAGCAGGTGGCGGAGATCGCGCAGCTCAAGCTGCCCGACCTCAACACGAAGAACCTCGAGGCGGCGATCCGCATGGTGCGGGGCACCGCGGTCTCGATGGGGATCGAGGTGGTCGGCTAGGTCGTCGTTCGGCGGGGCGGCGTCGGCCGTCCGCCCGTTGCACCACGGTCCGCCGCCGTCCCGGGCGCCGGCCGTGGGAGGTTGTCCCGGGCCGGCGGGCGCGTCGTGGAAGGCGCGCCGCGGGCGGCGGGGACCGCGAGGTGGAGAGATGAGGAAGCCCAGCAAGAGGCGAGCCGCGTCGTTGGCGCTCTACGAGCGGGCGCGGCGGTATCCGTTGCCGGAGGCGATGGACCTGGCGGTGGCGGTGAGCAAGAAGTTCGCGAAGTTCGACGAGACGGTCGACATCGCCGTGCGGCTCGGGGTCAACCCGAAGCACTCCGACCAGATGGTCCGCGGCGCGGTCGTCCTTCCCGCCGGCCTCGGCAAGCAGGTGCGCGTCCTGGTGTTCGCCAAGGGCGACAAGGAGAAGGAGGCGCGGGAGGCCGGGGCGGACATCGTGGGGGCCGAGGACTTGATCGAGAAGATCAACGGCGGGTGGGTCGAGTTCGACACGGCGATCGCGGTACCGCAGTTGATGGGCCAGGTCGGCAAGCTCGGCAAGGTGCTCGGCAAGCGCGGGCTGATGCCCAATCCCAAGACCGGCACGGTGACCAACGACGTGGCGGCGGCGGTCAAGGCCGCGAAGGCGGGCAAGGTCGAGTACCGGGTGGACAAGGCGGGCATCGTGCATGCGCCGATCGGGAAGATGAGCTTCCCGGTCGAGCGGCTGATGGAGAACGCGATGACGCTGCTCGAGGCGTTGCAGCGCGCGCGGCCCTCGTCGGCCAAGGGCACCTACATGCAGTCGATCACGCTGTCGACGACCCACGGACCCGGCGTGCGGGTCGATCCGTCGAGCATCGTGTTCGCGAAGTAGGACGGAGGAGCGCCGATGAACCGCGAACTCAAGGCCCGGGAGATCCAGACGTTGCGCGAGCGTTTCGGCCGCATGGCGGCGGCGATCCTGTCCGACTACCGCGGCCTGACGGTCCAGGAGACGTCGCAGTTGCGCGACGCGTGCCGCGAGGCGGCGGTCGAGCTGCGGGTGGTCAAGAACACGTTCCTGCGCGAGGTGACCAAGGACACCCCGTACCAGGATGCGATCCGTCCCTACATCCGCGGGATGACGGTCGTGGCGTGGTCGTTCGAGGATCCGACGGCGGCGGCGCGGGTGATCACCGACTACGCGAAGAAGAACGACAAGGTCAAGGTCAAGTGCGCGCTGCTCGACGGCAAGGTCCTTCCCGCCGGCGACGTCAAGGCGATCGCCAGCATGCCGGGAAAGGACCAGTTGCGGGCCCAGCTCCTGGCCACGTTCCAGGCGCCGGCCCAGCAGTTCGTGCGCACGCTGGTCGCCGGCGCGCAGAACTTCGTCTACCTGCTCGATGCGCGCAAGCGCGAGGTCGGGAAGAACTAGCGGCGGGAGGAACCCGCCCGCGGCAGAGCGGCAGTCCGGGTCGAAACCCGGCTTCCGGTGCGAGAAGAAGGAGAGGGTGAGATGGCAGAGCTGAACCAGGAAACGGTGGTCGAGTATCTGAGCAAGCTGACGGTGATGGAGATCGCCCAGCTGACCAAGACGCTCGAGGAGAAGTGGGGCGTGTCCGCGGCCCCGGTGGCGGTGGCCGGCGGGGTGGCGATGCCGGCGGCGGGCGCCGAGGAGGCCAAGAAGGAGGAGCAGACCGAGTTCACGGTCGAGCTGGTCGATGCCGGCGCCAAGAAGATCGAGGTGGTCAAGGCGATCCGGGCGTTGACCCAGGTGAGCCTCAAGGAGGCCAAGGACCTGGCCGACGGCGCTCCCAGCGTGGTCAAGCAGGGCGTGTCGAAGGCCGATGCCGAGGCCGCCAAGAAGGCGCTCGAGGAAGCCGGCGCGAAGGTGAACATCAAGTAGGAGGGGGCCACCCGGTGGGTGCGCTGGTCCTGGACCTCTCCGCACGGCGCAGGACGGGCCGCGAGCGGCGCGGCTCGTCGTGCGTGGCGGTGTCGCCTTCCTGGGGGGCCGCGTCGGCTTCCTGACGAACGGGAGGAGCCATGCCGAACATCGGGGCGAGCAACTTCCGGATCCGGCGGTCGTACCGCAAGATCCGCAGGATCCTGGACATCCCGAACCTGATCGACATCCAGAAGCGGTCCTACGACCGTTTCCTGCAGGCGACCGTGCCTGCCGCCGAGCGGGAGAACGTCGGCCTGCAGGCGGTGTTCCAGTCGGTGTTCCCGATCCGCGACTTCAACGGCACCGCCGATCTGGTGTTCAAGGGGTACGCGATCGAGCGGCCCAAGTACGAGCCGGACGAGTGTCGCCAGCGGGGGACCACCTATGCCGCCCCGGTCAAGGTCAACGTCGAGCTTGCCTTGTTCGAGCCGCCCGCGGCGCCCGGGCAGCCCCGCCAGCTCCGCTACACCAAGGAGCAGGAGGTCTACTTCGGCGAGATCCCGCTGATGACCGACAAGGGGACGTTCATCATCAACGGGACCGAGCGCGTGGTGGTGACCCAGCTCCACCGCAGCCCGGGGGTGATCTTCGACGACGACAAGGGGAAGAGCCACGCCTCGAGCAAGATCCTCTACTCGGCCCGCATCATTCCGGGCCGCGGCAGCTGGCTCGACATCGAGTTCGACCACAAGGACATCCTGTACGTCCGGATCGACCGCCGGAAGAAGCTCCCCGTCACCGTCCTGCTCAAGGCGCTCGGCTACACCGACGAGCAACTCCTGGAGATGTTCTACCGCACGGAGCGGGTGCGGATCGACGGCGACCAGCTCTTGCGCGCGGTCGATCTCGAGCTGTTGCGCGGCCAGCGTGCGGTCCGCGCCATCCGTTTCGGGCCCCGCAAGACCGACGTGGTGCAGAAGGGCGACAAGTTCACCGCCTCGGTCATCGACCGGATGCGCGAGCTCGGGATCCGCGAGCTGCCGGTGACTCCGGAGGACCTCCAGGGCAAGGTTTCGGCCCGCGACATCTACGACCCCGCCACGGGCGAGGTGCTCGTGGAGTGCAACGAGGAGTTGACCCAGGAGCACTTCCAGGCGTTGCGCAAGGCCGGCATCACGGCCTTCGACGTGCTGTTCATCGACAACGTCACGGTCGGCTCGTACCTCCGCGACACGCTGAAGCTGGACAAGACGCGCTCGGCCGACGAGGCGAAGCTGAAGATCCACCGGCGCTTCCGCGCCCAGGACCAGGTGTCGCTCGAGACGGCCCGCCAGGACTTCGACAACCTGTTCTTCAACCCCGAGCGCTACGACCTGACCCGCGTCGGCCGTCTCAAGCTCAACAACAAGTTCGGCTTCCAGACCCCGCTCGACGTCACGACGCTGACCAAGGAGGACATCGTCGAGACGATCCGGCACCTGATCGAGTTGAAGGAGCGGCGGGGCAAGACGGACGACATCGATCATCTGGGCAACCGTCGGGTCCGCGCGGTGGGCGAGCTGCTGGAGAACCAGTACCGGGTCGGCCTCCAGCGCATGGAGCGGGCGATCAAGGAACGGATGAGCATGAACCCGGAGATCGAGTCGGCCGAGCCGCACGACCTGATCAATCCGAAGCCGGTCGCCGCGGTGGTCAAGGAGTACTTCGGCTCCAGCCAGCTCTCGCAGTTCATGGACCAGACGAACGCGCTGTCCGAGGTCACGCACAAGCGTCGCCTTTCGGCTCTCGGTCCCGGTGGTCTGACCCGCGAGCGGGCCGGGTTCGAGGTGCGGGACGTGCACGCCACGCACTACGGGCGCATCTGTCCGATCGAGACGCCGGAAGGTCCGAACATCGGCCTCATCGCCTCGCTGTCGACCTTCGCCCGGGTCAACGAGTTCGGTTTCGTCGAGACGCCGTTCCGCAGGGTGGTCGGCGGACGGGTGACGGACGAGGTGCGTTTCTACCACGCCGACGAGGAGAAGAACCAGTACATCGCGCAGGCCAACGCGGAGCTCGACGGCCGGGGTCGTTTCGTCGGGCCGCTCGTCTCGGCGCGCCTGAACGGCGAGTACGTGATGGTGGCGCCGGAGAAGATCAGCCTGATGGACGTCTCGCCGATCCAGCTCGTCTCGGTGGCCGCGGCGTTGATTCCGTTCCTCGAGCACGACGACGCCAACCGCGCCCTGATGGGATCGAACATGCAGCGCCAGGCCGTCCCGCTGCTCAAGGCCGCCGCGCCGCTGGTCGGCACCGGTCTGGAGTCCAAGGTCGCGGTCGATTCCGGGGTGATGGTCATCGCCCGGCGCGGGGGGATCGTGGAGAGCGTCGACGCCACGCGGATCGTGATCCGCTCCGAGCGCGACGGTTCGGAGATCCCCGACATCTACACCCTGGAGAAATTCCGCCGTTCGAACCAGGCCACTTGCATCAACCAGCGGCCGATCGTGAAGGAGGGGGACAAGGTGCGCGCCGGCGAGGTGATTGCCGACGGGTTCAGCACCGACCTGGGAGAACTGGCCCTCGGCCGCAACGTGCTGGTGGCCTACATGCCCTGGTCCGGCTACAACTTCGAGGATTCGATTCTGATTTCGGAGCGGCTGGTGCACCAGGACGAGTTCACCTCGATCCACATCGAGGAGTTCGAGTGCGTGGCGCGGGACACCAAGCTCGGCAAGGAGGAGATCACCCGCGACATCCCGAATCTCGGCGAGGAGGCGCTGCGGAACCTCGACGAGAGCGGCATCGTGCGCATCGGCGCCGAGGTGCGGCACGGCGACATCCTGGTCGGCAAGATCACGCCGAAGGGCGAGACGCAGCTGTCCCCCGAGGAGAAGCTGTTGCGGGCGATCTTCGGCGAGAAGGCCTCGGACGTCCGGGATACCTCGCTGCGGGTGCCGCCGGGGGTGGAGGGGATCGTGATCAACGCCCGGGTCTACTCGCGCCGCGGGATGGAGAAGGACGAGCGGATGCGTTCGATCGAGGATGCGGAGCGGGCCCGCCTGGAGAAGGACCGCAACGACGAGATCGCGATCATCCGCGAGTCGGCGTTGAAGGAGATCCGGCGGCTGCTCCACGGCCAGCACACCGCGGCGCGGCTGATCGACGACAAGGGGAAGACGCTGCTGGCCAAGGACAAGAAGCTCACCGCCGACGATCTGGAGGGGGTGCCGCGGCGCTACTGGGCCGACATCGTGGTGCAGGACGACCACGTCGGTGCGAAGATCGCGGCGATCAAGGAGCGGGTGGCGGATCAGGAGCACTCGATCAACAGCTACTTCGAGGAGCGGATCGACAAGCTGACGCGGGGCGACGACCTGCCGCCCGGGGTCAACAAGACGGTCAAGGTCTACGTGGCGATCAAGCGCAAGGTGGCGGTCGGGGACAAGCTCGCCGGCCGCCACGGCAACAAGGGCGTGATCAGCCGCATCGTGCCGGTGGAGGACATGCCGTACCTGACGGACGGCACGCCGGTCGACATGGTGCTCAACCCGCTGGGCGTTCCGTCCCGCATGAACGTGGGCCAGATCCTCGAGACCCATCTGGGCTGGGCCAGCGCGCGGCTCGGCCGGCAGATCGCGGAGGCGGTGGACGTGGCGGGCGGCAACGCCGCCGCCGTCCGTCCGCTGCTGAAGAAGATCTTCGCGGGCGACGCGGAGACCCGCGAGCGGATCGAGGCGATGGACGATGCGACTCTGGTGCAATTCGCGCGGGGACTGCGCGACGGGATTCACGTCGAATGTCCCGTGTTCGACGGAGCCCGGGAGCCGGAGATCCGCGACCTGCTGAAGCTGGCCGGCTGTCCCGAGTCGGGCCAGACGCTGCTGTTCGACGGCCGCACCGGCGAGCCGTTCGATTCCGACATCACGGTCGGCTACCACTACGTGATGAAGCTTCACCATCTGGTCGACGAGAAGATCCACGCCCGTTCGATCGGGCCGTACTCGCTGGTCACCCAGCAGCCGCTGGGCGGCAAGGCCCAGTTCGGCGGGCAGCGGCTGGGGGAGATGGAGGTCTGGGCGATGGAGGCCTACGGCGCGGCCCACGCCCTGCAGGAGTTCCTGACCGTGAAGAGCGACGACACGGCGGGTCGCACGCGGATGTACGAGTCGATCGTCCGCGGCGACCAGCTGCTGGAGGCCGGCGTGCCCGAATCGTTCAACGTGCTGGTGCGCGAGTTGCAGAGTCTGTGCCTGAACTTCGAGATGCTCGAGGACGAGAGCGCCCAGGCCGCCGCCGCGGCGCCGCCGTCGGCCACCGGCGGCGGTCCGGCGGTCGCGTGACCCGGGGCCGCGGCCCCGGAACCGACAAGGAGGTGGCGCCGTGAGAGATCTGTTCAGCAACTTCTTCGAGCGACCGAAGAGTCCCCGCTCGTTCTCGGGGATCCGCATCTCGCTGGCCTCGCCGGAGCGGATCCGCGAGTGGTCGCACGGGGAGGTGAAGAAGCCGGAGACGATCAACTACCGGACGTTCAAGCCCGAGCGCGACGGCCTGTTCTGCGCGAAGATCTTTGGGCCGGTCAAGGACTTCGAGTGCAACTGCGGCAAGTACAAGCGGATGAAGCACCGCGGCATCGTCTGCGAGAAGTGCGGGGTCGAGGTGATCCCGAGCCGGGTGCGGCGCGAGCGTCTGGGGCACATCGTGCTGGCGACGCCCGTGGCCCACATCTGGTTCCTCAAGTGCCTGCCGTCCAAGATCGGCACGATCCTCGATCTGACCACCCGCGAACTCGAGCAGATCCTGTACTGCGAGGCGTACGTGGTCCTGGATTCCAAGCACTCCGACCTGCAACCGCTGCGCACGCTGACCGAGGAGCAGTACCACGAGGCGCTGCGCACCTACGGCGAGGGCAGTTTCGTGGCGCAGATGGGCGGCGAGGCGGTGCTGGAGCTGCTGCGGCGGATCGATGTCTCGCGGCTGTCCGAGGAGTTGCGGCTGCAGATCCGCCAGACCTCCTCCGACACGAAGCGCAAGAAGCTGTCCAAGCGGCTCAAGGTGGTCGAGTCGTTCCGGGAGAGCAAGAACAAGCCCGAGTGGATGATGCTGACCACGATCCCGGTGCTGCCGCCCGACCTCCGGCCGCTGGTGCCGCTGGACGGCGGCCGTTTCGCGACCAGCGACCTCAACGACCTGTACCGGCGGGTGATCAACCGCAACAACCGGCTCAAGCGGCTGAAGGAGCTCAACGCCCCGGAGATCATCATCCGCAACGAGCGGCGGATGCTGCAGGAGGCGGTCGATGCGCTGTTCGACAACGGCCGTCGCGGCAAGACGATCACCGGGCCGAACAAGCGCCCGCTCAAGAGCCTGTCGGACATGCTCAAGGGCAAGCAGGGCCGCTTCCGCCAGAACCTGCTCGGCAAGCGGGTCGACTACTCGGGCCGTTCGGTGATCGTGGTCGGCCCGGAGCTGAAGCTGCACGAGTGCGGCCTGCCGAAGCAGATGGCGATCGAGCTGTTCAAGCCGTTCATCTACAACAAGCTCGAGGAGCGCGGGATCGTCAACACGATCAAGGCGGCCAAGAAGAAGGTCGAGAAGGAGTCGGCGGAGGTCTGGGACATCCTGGAGGAGGTGATCACGGAGCATCCGATCCTGCTCAATCGCGCTCCGACCCTGCACCGCCTGGGGATCCAGGCCTTCGAGCCGGTGCTGGTCGAGGGCAAGGCGATCCAGCTCCATCCGCTGGTCTGCCAGGCGTACAACGCGGACTTCGACGGCGACCAGATGGCCGTGCACGTGCCGTTGTCGGTGGAAGCGCAGATGGAAGCGCGGGTGCTGATGATGTCGACCAACAACATCCTCAGCCCGGCCCACGGCAACCCGATCATCAACCCGACGCAGGACATGGTGCTCGGGATCTACTACCTGACGGTGCAGCGACCGTTCGTGCGGGGGGAGTACCGGGCCGGTTCGGAGGCGCGGGGCGACTTCGTCGGCGTGTTCGGTTCTCCCGAGGAGGTGCGGGCCGCGTACGACGCCGGCGAGGTGGACCTGCACGCCGCGGTGAAGGTCCGGATGGACGGGAAGCTGGTGCTGACGACGGTCGGCCGGATCCTGCTCTGGGAGGTGGTGCCCAAGGACCTCAGCTTCGACCTGGTGAACAAGGTGATGGGGAAGTCCGACCTGTCGCGGCTGATCGACGAGTGCTACCGCAAGTGCGGCAACAAGACCACGGTGATCCTGGCCGACCGGGTGCGAACGCTCGGGTTCCGCTACGCCACGCAGTCGGGGATGTCGATCTGCATCGACGACATCCGCATTCCCGCCGAGAAGCGGCACCTGATCGAGGCCGCGCAGAGCGAGGTCGACCGGTTCACGCGGGACCACGAGGAGAACCGGATCACGTCCGGGGAGCTGTACAACAAGGTGGTCGACACCTGGTCGCGGATCACGGACCAGGTGATGGAGAAGATGATCGCCGGGATCCAGTACGAGGAGGTGCTCGATTCCAGGTCGGGCGAGAAGCGCACCGTGCGCTCGTTCAACCCGCTGTGGATGATGATGAACTCGGGCGCCCGCGGCAACAAGGACCAGGTCAAGCAGCTCGCCGGGATGCGCGGGCTGATGGCGAAGCCGTCGGGCGAGATCATCCAGACGCCGATCACCGCCAACTTCCGCGAGGGGCTGTCGGCGCTCCAGTACTTCATTTCGACCCACGGCGCCCGCAAGGGCCTGGCCGACACGGCGCTCAAGACCGCGAACTCGGGCTACCTCACCCGCAAGCTGGTCGACGTCACGCAGGATGCGGTGATCACCGAGGTCGATTGCGGCACGCTGGAGGGGATCGAGGTCCGCAAGCTGATCGACGAGACTGGGAAGGAGCAGATCCCGCTGCGGGAGCGGGTGCTGGGGCGGGTGGCGGCCGAGGACATCTACGACCCGCTGACGATGCGGTTGATCGTTCCGGCGGACCACGAGATCGACGAGGATGCGGCGAAGGCGATCGAGGAGACGCGCGAGTCGGTCAAGCTGCGGTCGGTGCTCACCTGCCAGACCAAGCGCGGCGTGTGCGCGATGTGCTACGGGCGCGACCTGGCGCGCGGCCACCTGGTGAGCGTCGGCGAGGCGGTGGGCGTGGTCGCGGCGCAGTCGATCGGCGAGCCGGGGACGCAGCTCACGATGCGGACGTTCCACATCGGCGGCGTCGCCTCGCGTTCCGCGGCCGGGCAGCAGCAGGCGCGCGCCAACGAGAAGGGGCAGGTGCGCTTCGAGCGGATGACGATCGTCAAGCGCTCGGACGGGACGCGCGTGCTGATGAACCGCAGCGGGACGATCTACGTGAAGGAGGAGGACGGTCACGAGCACAAGTACACCGTCCAGCAGGGGGCGACGATCTTCGTCGAGGAGGGGGAGGTCGTCGAGCGCGGGACGCGGCTGGCCGAGTGGGACGGCTACGCCCTGCCGATCCTCACGCACACCGACGGCTGGGTGAAGTTCGGCGACCTCGAGGAGACGGTGACCTTCGAGGAGCGCAAGGAGGCGGGGGAGAAGGCGAGCAAGGTGATCATCGAGTCGCGGGACCCGAGTTTGCGGCCGCGCGTCTCGATCAAGGAGAGCTGCCCGGACGAGCGGAAGCGGGGCGGCCGCAGCGACGGCGCCACCGGGTGGGGTTCGACGAAGAAGCTGCCCGACGGCAACGACGCCCGGTACTTCATGCCGATCGGCGCGATTCTCCAGGTCGAGGAGGGCGAGCACGTCGATGCCGGCACGGTGATCGCGAAGATTCCGCGCGAGGCGGCGAAGACCAAGGACATCACGGGCGGCCTGCCGCGCGTCTCGGAGCTGTTCGAGGCGCGCAAGCCCAAGGAGCCGGCGGTGATTTCCGAGATCGACGGCATCGTGCGGTTCCGTCCCGACCGCCGCGGCAAGCGGGTGATCGAGATCGAGCCGCAGATCGGCGACTCGTCGGAAGTCCAGATCCCGAAGGGCAAGCACATCATCGTTTCGGACGGCCAGTTCGTGAAGGCCGGCGAGCCGCTGATGGAGGGGCCGCAGGACCCGCAGGACATCCTGCGCGTGCGCGGCGAACGCGACCTCGCCCGCTACCTGCTGGACGAGATCCAGACCGTCTACCGCCACCAGGGGGTGCCGATCAACGACAAGCACATCGAGGTCGTGATCCGGCAGATGCTGCGGCGGGTGCAGATCAAGGACCCCGGCGACACCAACTTCCTCGTCGACGAGCGGGTCGAGAAGTGGATGTTCGAGGAGCGCAACGCGCAGGTCATCGCCCAGGGGTTGCAGCCGGCGTCCGCCGAGCCGCTGCTGCTGGGGATCACCAAGGCTTCGTTGTCCAACGAGAGCTTCCTGGCGGCGTCCTCGTTCCAGGAGACGACCAAGGTGCTGACCGAGGCGGCGATCGCCGGGAAGACCGACGACCTGCGCGGCCTGAAGGAGAACGCGATGATGGGCCGGCTGATCCCGGCCGGCACCGGCTTTGCGGCGTACCGGCGGGTCGAGATGACGGCGGACGAGCCGAGCGCGGACCTGGCGCAGGAGCCGGGGCCGTCGGGCGATGAGGCGACCGCGGACGCCGCGGTCTAGGGCGTCGGCCCCGGGGGATTGACAGATCGCCCGGATCGGCCTAGTAAAACGCGTTTCGCCGGGTCCCGGACGGCTCCGGGCCGGCAAGGAGTCGGGTTCCGATGAAGACCTTCCAGGCCAAGCCGGGCGAGATCGAGCGGCGCTGGTACGTCGTCGATGCCTCCGGCCAGACGCTCGGGCGCCTGGCCTCCCGCATCGCCTCCGTGCTGCGCGGCAAGCACAAGGCCGGCTTCACCCCGCATGTCGACACGGGCGACTTCGTCATCGTCACCAACGCGCATCGGGTCGCCGTGACCGGGAGCAAGGAGCAGCGGAAGCTCTACCGGCGCCACTCCGGTCATCCGGGCGGCCTCCGCGCCAGGACCCTCGGCACGGTCCGCCGCAGCCACCCCGATCGCCTGCTTCGCGAGGCGGTGCGCGGCATGTTGCCCAAGACCACGCTGGGCCGGAAGATGCTGCTCAAGCTCAAGCTCTATGCCGGCCCCGAACATCCGCACCAGGCGCAACAGCCCGTGCCGCTGCCGGCGCACCTGTGAGAGGAGCGAGAAGGCCCATGGCGACCGAGACCCAGCGTTGGACGGCCACCGGCAAGCGCAAGTGCGCGATCGCGCGCGTCATCCTGACGCCCGGCACCGGGACCATCACCATCAACGAGCGGACGCTCGACGACTACTTCCCTCGCGAACTGCTGCGCAACGTGCTGCGGCGGCCGTTGGTCCTGGCCGAGGCGGAGACGGCGTACGACGTGGCCGTCAACGTCCGCGGCGGCGGTCTCACGGGGCAGGCCGAGGCCGTTCGCCACGGCATCGCCAAGGCGCTGGTCCTGGCGGACCAGAAGCGGCGGACCACGATCAAGAAGGCCGGACTGCTCACCCGCGACGCCCGGAAGAAGGAGCGCAAGAAGTACGGTCAGCCGGGCGCCCGCAAGCGTTTCCAGTACTCGAAGCGCTAGCCCCGCCCCGCGCCTCGTTCAGCGCAGTCGGACGGCGCGCACCCGCAGTTCGGCGGCCGCCGCGGCGGTGACGCGCACCGACAGCGCGGGCGACGTGCCGTCGGGTTCGAGGAGGACCAGTTCGCTGCCGGTGGCCGGAATGCGCCCGTCGGCCGAGGCCGGGGTGACGACGACCGGGCCGGCGAGCGAGAACATGCCGCGGAAGTCGGCGTACGGGTCGAACCCGCGCGGCGCCCCGGTCAGCGGGTCGTCGTACTGCGCGAGGTAGGAGAACCGCGGTTCCACGGGCAGCGGCGCGCCGTCGGCGCCGGTCCGTCCGGTCAGGAACAGAGCCGTCCACCAGTCGAAGATCAGTTCCTCGATTTCCTCGCCGCAGGTCAACTCGATCGCCTGCGTCCCCTCCCGTGCGAGGTCGATGATCGTGCGGGACCAGGTGACGCCGCCGAGGTCGGTGATCGAGCCGTCCGCCTCGGCGCGTTCGCCGCCCATCCGGTCGAACAGGTAGCGGGTCCAGAGGTAGGACACGCCCCGCAGCAGCCCGTCGCGGCTGGTCGAGTAGCTCCCGCCGGCGCGGAGGAACTCGTAGGCCCCCACGCGGTCGGTGTTTTCCAGTCCTTCGCGCGCGATGAAGAACAGGGCGGTGCCGTAGCCGCTGAGGTCTTCGCCGAGTTCCGCCCAGCCTTCGAGGACGTAGGCGTTCTCGTTGCCGAGCGCGCCGGCCAGCATCACCTTGCGGTGGAAGTAGATCAGGTGTTGCGACTCGTGGGCCAGCACGTCGAGGATCGCGTTGGCGCCGGCCATGTAGCCCGGCAGGAGCGACGGCGGGGTGGCGTACAGCAGTTCCTGCTCGTTGGAGGCGTCGCAACCGAGCGGCAGGGACGACGCGTCGAACATGTCGCACGGGGAGAAGTAGGCCATCGCCCCGACGTCGGCGACGATCGGGCTCCACAGCAGGTTGATCACCCCGTCCCCGCAGATGTCCGGTTCCTCGCCGAAGAAGATGCGGTGGCGGGGGAGGACGATCTCGTCGAAGCCCGTCATCACGTCGGCCAGCGTGGCGGCCGGAGGGTCTTCGCCGCCCGCCGTGGTGCGGTCGATCCAGGCCGCGATGTCGTTGCCGACCGCGAGGCACTCGGCCTCGATCGTCTGCGGGTGTCCGGCCGCGTCGGAGATCCGGAACGAGCGTCGCTCGCCGACGATCGGCGGGGGCAGCGGGTCGCGGGCCAGGCGGACCGTTCCCGCGCGCAGGGCGCGGGCCGCCTCGTCCGGCGTCACGGGCCAGGCGAAGCGGGGCCGCGGTGTCGGCGCGGCGAGGCGGCGCTTCGCCGGCCCCGGCGCGCCCTTGGCCGCCGCGCCCGTCACGGTCAGTTCGTAGTCGAACTGGCCGCTGCCCCAGTGCTGCGAGTAGAGGACCAGGCCGTACAGGCGGGCCGGCCCCGCGGGCGTGGCCAGGTCGGCTTCGAAGGCGCCGGCCGGCCCGGCGGCCAGCTCGACCACCGTGCCCGGCGCCGGGTCCAGCGGCGGGGCGGCGTCCGTCTCGTCCGTCGCGTCCGCGTCGTTCCCGTCCAGTTCGCCGTCCGCCCCGTCCGTTTCGGGCGGGCCGTCCGGTTCCCCGTCGCCGGTGTCGGCCGTGTCGTCCGCGCCGTCCGCGGCGTCGCTTGCCGTCCCGTCGTCGCCGCACCCCGCCGCCAGCAGCACCGCGCACGCGCACCACGCCGTTCGTCGCATCGTCGCTCCTCCATCCTCCGTCCGGCCCCCGGCGGGCGGGGACGAGCAAGCATACGGATCGCAGCGGTTTCGCGCCAGGGAGGAGTCGGGAGCCGCATTCCGCAAGCCCGAGCACCGGCGCAACCCGGGGGCGGCGCCGTCGGAATTCGGGCGGAAGACGGTTCCCGGCGGGGGAGCGTTGCGGGTCGGGGTTGCCGGCGCGCGCCGGTCCGGCTCGTCCGGCAGGCGGCGCGGGGACGGCGGCGCGCGGCGCCGGCGGAATCGCCGCCGTCACGGATCGACCAGCGTCACCTCGTCGCCCAGGGCGCGGCGGATCTCGGCCAGGCGCTCGCGGTACAGGGCGTCGTAGCGGGCGGCGCGGGCGGGGTCGGCCATCGACACGGCGAGCGGCGCGACGTAGATGTCGTTGCGGAAGTCGGGGTCGCCGAAGCGGTCGAGCCAGTTGTTTTCGGTCCACAGGGGGACCGCCTCGAGCGCGGCGAGTTGCAGGCGTCCTTCGGGATCGTCCTCCCAGGTCGCGCGGAGGATCACGGAGTCGCGCGTGTACGGGATGCCCTGGGCGCGGTCCGGGTCGGGGTTTTCCCAGCCGACGCGGTATTTCAGCCCCTGGTTGGACAGGAAGTTGCCGAGCGAATAGGCCACCACGCAGGTGCCCTCGTCCGGGCCCGCGAGCCGTCGCACCTCCTGGAGGGTGTGCGAGTGGCTGCCGAGGATCAGATCGACGCCCTCGGCGCACAGCGCGGCGGCGATCTGTCGCTGGGCGCGGTTGGGGACGAGGTCGAACTCGCCGCCCCAGTGGAACAGCACGACGAGCAGGTCGCACTGGCGCCGGACGGAGCGGACCGTTTCGAGGTCGGCGTCGCCGCGCCAGATCGCCACCTGCGGCACCGTGGCGCTCGTGCGATCGACGAGGGTCGTCCGGTTCACGGTTTCGGTGAAGGCGAGCACGCCGATGCGGACTCCGCGGCGTTCCACGAACACGGGCGCGCGGGCCTGGTCGCCGTCGGCGCCGCCGCCGACCACGAGCAGTCCGGCGTCCTCGGCGGCGCTGCGGGTTTCGACGACCCCGGCGAGGTCCTGGTCGTAGGCGTGGTTGTTGGCGAGCGAGGCGACGTGGAAGCCGGTTCGTGCCAGCGAGACGGCGGCGACGGGGGGGCCGTTGAGCATCGGCGGGTTGCCGGACTGCGAGTGCCGCTCGGTGGCGAGCGGAGTTTCGAGGTTGAACAGGTTGAGATCGCCGCGGGCCAGCGCCGGCTTGACGCGGTAGATCAGGTACGAGTAGCCCGCGGTGGCGGGGATGTCCGGGTCGTCGTCGCGGTCGGCGTGGAACCGGGCGGAGTTGTGCACGCGGGTGTGCAGGATGTAGTCGCCCGCCCCCTGGATCACGACCCGCCGCCGGCCGCCGTCCGGGAGCGCCGCGCCGGTTTCCTCGGCGGCGGTGTCCGGCGGATCGGCATCGAGCGGCCCGGGGGGTTCGGCGTCGGGCGGTCCGGGGGGGTGGGCGCGGATCCCGGGAGGAACCTCGCCCTGTTCCGGTCCGGCCGCCACCGGTCCCGCGTCGCGGTCCGGCTGTGGGGCCGCCTCGGCCCGCGGCGCTCGAGGTTCCTCCCGGCCGTGGCGACCGGAGCATCCGGGAGCCGACAACAGCAACAGCAGCAGCAGCCACGGCGTCCAACGACCCATTGCCGTCCACATCTAGCGATCCGCGTGCGGGGTGTCAAACGGCGTCGCCGGCCGCCGGGTGCCTCGGGGCTTGTCGGCGCGGCGTGTCGGGCGAGGCGGGCGACGGCACGTTCGCCGTGCGCCGGCGGTCCGCAGAGCCGGTCAGGGGCCGTCCGGTCCGGTGCGATCGGCGTCATCGAAATGCGCGGCGGCCGGGGCGGTCGCGGCGGCGGCGAACAGGCGGGCCGCCAGTTCGGCCCGGCTGGAGACCCCCAGTTTCCGGTAGATCTGCTTGAGGTGGCTGCGGATCGTGGACTCGGCGACGCCGAGGCGCGAGGCGAGATTGAGCACCGCGTACCCGCGCGCGGCGAGTTCCGCGACGTCCGCCTCGCGCGCCGTCAGGCCGTGACGCCGCAGGTCCGCCGCGCGCTCGCGCGACCAACGGGCGTCCTCGGCGTACTCGTCGATCACGAGCGCCAGGCGCTCGCCCGTCGGGAGTTCGAGGCAGCGCACGGTGGCCGGCTGGGGTCCGGCGTAGACCGCGCGGGGTCCGGGGGTGTCGGCGGTCGCGGCGAGGGCGGCGAGGGCGGCACGGCGCCAGGCGGAGAAGCGGGGTGTGCCGTCCCAGACGATGCGCGCCGGCCCCAGCCGGAGCGCCTCGGCTTCGAGCCATGCGGTCGCCGCGCGCGAGGCCCAGCGCAGCGCGCCGTGGTCGTCGAACAGGGCGCACGCCAGCGGCAGGCCCTGTTCGAGCGCCGCGAGGAGTCCGGTCGGGCCGTCGGGCGGCTGGCGGGTGCGCTGGAGCAGCGCGAGCGTCCGCTCGACTTCGGCCCGCACCGTCTCCACCCGTGCGACTTCGCGCTCGGTGAACGGCCGGGCGCGGCCCGAGCGGGCCACGCAGAGGAAGCCGCTGATCCGGCCGCCGTCGAGGCAGAAGCCGAGGAGCTGGCGTTCGATGCGGCAGGGGCGGGCGAACTCGGTGTAGAAGCACGTCCGCTGCAGCGCTTCCGGCGGGGAGAGGCGCGCCAGATTGTGGGTGCGGACCGCGTCGAGCGGGCCGAGGAGCGGCAGCAGTTCCTGCGGGAGGCCCGGCGCGACCCGGAGGAAGCGCGACAACAGGACGTCGGTCGGTGTGCTGCGGGACCACTGGAACACCGCGCTGGTGTCCTGCACCCCGGGGCGCAGCGGGAAGAAGGTGAACGCGGCGAGCGGGACGCGGCGGTGCAGTTCCTCGAGCGCGATCCGTCCGACCGCGGGGATGCTCCGGGCCGCCGCCAACCGTCGCCGGAAGTCGTTCACGGTGGCGAGCCTATCATGGGAGGGGACGCCGCTCCAGCGGCGGCGGAAATCCCTCCCCCGAATGGGGGATGGCGGATCTCCCCGCAGACGGGGGGTAATACCGGTTCAGGGAAGCGACCTGAATCGGGGAGGCCGGAGGGCAGGAGAGCGAACGTCCGTCGACGGTGCGATCCGGCGGGCGGCGTCCGAGATTCTCGAGGGGCGGGGCGGTGCCGGAACGCCGGCCGCGAGGATCGTGGGGCGGGCGGTCGTGCGGGCGGCGTCCCGGTCAGGGTGCGTGGGTGAAGGTGCTCCAGGGCGGGCCGAAGGCCGGGCCGGTCTGGACCCACCCGCCGCCGGAGCCGTCGACGAGCGGGACGATCTCGCAGTCGAGTTCGCCGCAGCGTCCGGTGTAGAACATCACGTCGGCCACCAGCCAGTTCTGGGCGCTGCAGCCGCTGCCGACGTTGATCAGCGGCTGCGGACCGAAGGTCGCGCGGAGCGCGCCGCCGCAGTAGATGTTGATCGATGCGTTCGTCGTGCCGACGTAGCTGTGGGCGGACCAGTAGTTGACCATCACCCGCATCGGCTCGTACAGTGGCGGGTTGTCGACGTTGATGTTTTCCGGTGCGCAGAAGCTGAAGCTGGTCGGGTCGGTGACGCTCGGCGTGCAGGTGATGACATCGACATCCAGGCGCGGGTTGAAGCACGCGCCGCGCGAGACCCAGCGCGCCCCCTCGCCATGCGGCGCGTTCTCGCAGGCGGCGAGGTCCGTGGTGGGGGCGAGGCCCCAGTCGAGGGTGCTGTAGGACGAGGCCTTGCAGTTGGAGAAGTAGCAGTCGTCGGCGGTGCAGAAGTCGGTCGTGGTGCCCCACTTGTGGAGGTGGAGATCGACGTCGGTGTCGCCGAATCCCGAGCCGCGGGTATCCCAGTTGAGCTCGACGCGCAGTCCGCCGCCCTGGGCCAGGATGTGGAACCCGCAGGTGTAGGTGTTCGTTCCGACGACGATCGTGGCCACGGCCCGGTAGGTTCCCGACGAGATGAGGAACACGCGGGTGTCGCGCGCGGAGGGGTCTTCCGGGGTCGGGCAGGGGTCGACGGTCACGGGGCAGACGAGGCGCCAGTTCCAGGAGTCGTAGGTGCCGGGGAAGATCGAGCCGCCGTCGAGGGTGACCCAGCTCATCGGGGCGGCGCGGAACGAGTCGGGGCAGATCACGGGCGAGTCGCACCCGGGGATGCCCTCGTCGTATTCGGTATCGCAGTCGTTATCGATCCCGTCGCACCGTTCGTCCTCCGGGGCGACGGCGCCGAAGCAGTCGCTCCAGGTCAGGAACTCGGTGCAGGTTTCCACGCCGCGGGTGCAGCGGCCGGAGCACGGCTGTCCGGCGGGGCAGATCGCGGGGTCGCCGGGGAAGCACTCCAGGGTGGTGCCGGCGCCGCCGCACGTGCAGACCTCGTCGACCTGGGTGTCGCAGTCGTTGTCGATCCCGTCGCCGAAGGTCGATTCGCCGCACAGTTCGACGGTCAGGCAGGTGGGGGGGGCGCAGGGGTCGACCTCGACCTCCTCGGCGTCCTCCGGGCCCGTGCCGTCGTCTTCGAGGACGTCGGGTTCGTCGGGGCCGCCGTCGGCGTCGGCGTCCGCCGCGCCGTCGGCCTCGGGTTCGGCGTCGGCGTCGGCGTCGGCGGGCATCCCGGTGCACTGGCACATTCCGCCGACGCAGCGGCCGTCCAGGCGGCCGGCCGCCTGGCATTGCGCGAGGCAGGCGGCGGGATCGCAGGCCCCGCCGTCGGTCGTGGTGTCGTCGCCGCCCGAGCAACCGGCGAGGGCGGCCGAAATCGCCAGGGTGGCCAGGCGGATCCAGAAGTTCCGGTGCATCTTTTGTTGCTCCTTGCGGCCGGTCGGGGTTCCGGTCACGGTGTATGGGTGAAGGTGCTCCAGGCCGGGCCGAACGACGGGCCGCGCTGCACCAGGCCGTCGCCGGACCCGTCGAGGAGCGGGACGATCTCGCAGTCGAGTTCGCCGCAGCGTCCGGTGTAGAACATCACGTCGGCCACCAGCCAGTTGTCGTTGTTCTCCCCGTAGCTCGAGCCGTAGCGCAGCGCCTGGGGGCCGAAGGTGCCGCGCAGGGCGCCGCCGCAGTAGACGTTCACGGTGGCGTTGGTGGTTCCGGAGAAGCCGTGGGCCGAGTAGTAGTTGACCATGATGCGCATCGGCTGGAACAGGGGCGGGTTATCGACGTTGATGTTTTCCGGCGCGCAGAAGTCGTAGCTCGTCGGATCGGTGACGCCGGTTTCGCAGTAGATCACATCGACGTCGAGGCGCGGATTCAGGCAGGAGCCGTAGGCTTCCCAATCTTCGCCTTCGCCGTGGGGCGCGTCGCGGCAGGCCGCGAGGTCGGTGGTGGCGGGGAGACCCCAGTCGACCTCGGGCGATCCGTCCCAGCAGCAGGAGCTGGCCTTGCAGTTCGCGTAGTAACAGTCCTGCGGGCTGGCGAAGAACTCGGAGGTCGTTCCCCACTGGTGCAGATGGAGATCGACGTCGGTGTCGCCGTGCGCGGATCCGCGGCTGTCCCAGTTGAGCTCGACGCGCAGTCCGCCGCCCTGGGCCAGGATGTAGAACCCGCAGGTGTAGGTGTTCGTTCCGACGACGATCGTGGCCACGGCCCGGTAGGTTCCCGACGAGATGAGGAACACGCGGGTGTCGCGCGCGGAGGGGTCTTCCGGGGTCGGGCAGGGG
>Ga0101944_10000719_pt1 | contig 89408 bp, 76 predicted proteins | sample DewCreD2012metaG_FD_75245 | JGI IMG/M metagenome (GOLD analysis project Ga0101944, IMG submission 75245) | Hot spring sediment bacterial and archeal communities from British Columbia, Canada, to study Microbial Dark Matter (Phase II) - Dewar... ... | reverse complement strand
GAATGTCTAATAACTTTTTTACTTCTGCTTTAAACTCATATTTTTTTGTGTGAACTTCAGACATAAGAACTCCTTAATCTTTTCTTAAACTTTGTAGTTTTCTGAATAATTGTTTTTCTTCTTCAGATAAATTTTTCGGAACGGTTACATTTATCCTTACGAAAAGGTCACCACGTCCGGAATCTTTTTGCATACCTAAATTTTTTAATCTCAAAATACTTCCTGAGTCAGTTCCTTCGGGAATATTTATGCTGATAGTTTTCCCATCCAATGTTCTGATATATTCCTTTCCACCAAGTACAGCAGTGTATAAATCAATATCGAGATTGTAGTATAGGTCGCTGTCTTTAATCTCATAAAAAGGATGTTGAAGAATATGAATATTTAAGTATAAATCTCCGCGTTGTCCGTTTTGTTTGCGAGCTCTGCCCAAGCCCTTCAGTCTTAGTTTCTGACCATCTTTAGTGCCGGGATTAATTTTTATTTTAACTTTTTTACCGTCAACATTAATTATTCTTTCGCCACCATTAAAAGCTTCTTCAAGAGTAATGTTTAAATCAGCTTCAAGATCAATTCCAGCGGCAGATTGTTGACTATAATCCTGCGAAGTAAAACCACTTTGTTTTCTTCCTCTTGAACCGAAGAAGGATTCAAAGAAATCAGAAAAGCCGCCAAGATTACCGAACAGATCACCAAGATCACCAGAAAATGTGTATGTTCTTCCTCCCCCTCCTTGTGCGCCGCCAAACTGTGAGAAGAAATCATCAAATCCTTGCCCGGCGTGCTCATAATGTTTCCAGTTAGCTCCAAGTGTATCGTATTTTTTCCTTTTCTCGGGATCGCTTAGAACTTCATTAGCTTCGGTTATTTCTTTAAACTTTTCTTCTGCCGATTTATCACCCGGATTTCTATCTGGATGATATTTCATTGCAAGCTTTCGATAAGCTCTTTTTATTTCTTCCTGAGTTGCGTTCTTATCAACACCAAGGATCTTATAATAATCTTTAAATTCCATAAATCACCTCAAATAAGCATTCAATCTTATGCTTATTTTATTTAAAAGAAAAGGGTAACCGTCCCAGTTACCCTTTCCCAAAACTCTGGGCTCGTGAGAGACTCTCAGAGTTATTTAACTTTAATCTCTATTTCTTTTGGTTTAGCTTCTTCAGCTTTTGGTATTGTGATGGTCAATAAGCCATCTTTGAACTCAGCAGAAATTTTATCTTCCTGAATTTGTTCTGGTAAAGTGAATGATCTGTAGTATTTACCATAAGATTTTTCAATTCTGTGCCATTTAGCATCCTTTGTTTCGCTCTCCTGAACTCTTTCACCACTAATGCTAAGCTTACCATTAGCGTAGTTGATCTTTACATCCTCTTTTTTAATTCCCGGAAGATCAACCTTTAAGGTATATTTATCATTATCTTCATAAATGTCTGTTAAGGGCATCCAAACAGCATTTTCATATTCCTCATCAATTTCAGGGCTTCTGGAAATTCCGAAACGGCTTTCTAAAGCATTGAACATTCTGTTAAACTCTCTTTCGAAGTTCAGAAGATCGCGAACAGGATTGAATTTTACGAGTGTCATATTTATCAACCTCCTTTCATTTTTTTGTTTTCGCCTTTTTATTATCAACAGGTATGCCATTTGAAAAAATCCTCGCAACTCACTATAAAATAAGAAGTTACAAGAAAAAACCCAACTTAATCAAACAAACGACAAAATGACAGGCCAAAGGCAAATGTTTCATATATCTTGATAAAAATAGAAATTCATCTGACAATATGGCTGTTTTAAGACATCTTTTCTGATTATACAATGGTGTATGATATTGAATCTTTCCTGAAGAGCAATTTATAGTTATTTTTGTAGCTAAAATTTTGGGCATAATAGGTTGAAAGAAGATACAATAATTGCATTAGCAACTCCACCAGGTATCGGTGCTATTTCTGTAATTAGATTAAGTGGTCCCGACAGTTTTGTGGTTACCGACTTGTTGTTTAAAGGAAAACAACAAATCGCTAATTCTAAAAGCCATACAATTCATTATGGTGATATTTTTGACTTTTCAGGAAATCACATTGATGATGTTTTAGTTTCTGTATTTAAATCGCCCAATTCTTATACGGGCGAGGATAGCATAGAAATAAGCACTCACGGCAACCCCTTGATTGCACAAAAAATCATAGGTGAATTTATAAATACGGGAAAGGTTAGGTTGGCCGAACCAGGAGAGTTTACAAAAAGAGCTTTTTTAAATAATAGAATTGATCTTTCACAGGCAGAAGCCGTAGCCGATATAATTCACGCAAGGAGCGACGCCTCATTAAAAGGAGCGAGAAATCAACTTGATGGATTGTTATCAAAAAAGGTTTCGGGCTTAAGAGAGTCGTTAATAAATGCCACATCATTCATAGAGCTAGAACTTGACTTTGCTGAAGAAGACATCGAATTTGTTAATACGGAAGAACTTCTTAAAAGGATTGACGAAATAATTATTGAAATAGATTCAATACTGGATACTTATAATGTCGGTAGAATTATTCGTGATGGAATTAATGTTGCCTTAGTCGGAAAACCAAATGTAGGCAAGTCATCTATATTAAATTTTCTTTTGAAAGAATCCAGGTCGATTGTTAGTGAAATTCCCGGCACAACAAGGGATATAATCCGGGAGGAAATTTCAATTGATGGAATTTTATTTAGATTGTATGATACTGCAGGACTAAGAGAATCGGATAATCCAATTGAAGAGGAGGGTATTAAAAGAAGCAGAGAAGTACTTGGAAATGCCGATATTATTTTATTCATTGAAGATGTTCAACAAGGAGTTTCGCGTGAGCTATTCAACGAATTATTAAACATTGTTTCTGGCGATAAAGTTATTAGAGTTTTAAATAAGATCGATCTTAACGATTCAACTCATATAGAGGCGGATATAAAGGTTTCAGCAAAAACCGGTATTGGTATGAAAGATTTAGCCAAAGTCCTGGTGAAGACAGCTATAGGAACAAATTATTATACTGAAAAAACGGCAATAATTTCCAATGTCCGACATTATAATTGCCTTAAAAATGCTAGAGAATCATTATTAAACGCCAGAGAATCAGTACTTAAAAAAGCTAGCGGTGAATTTATTTCTGTTGATTTGAGAAACGCGGCTATTAGTCTTGGGGAAATAATTGGAGAAGTAACTTCAGACGATATATTAAATAACATTTTTATGAAATTTTGTATAGGAAAGTAATTGTTTCACGTGAAAAATTGGGCGCGGAGTTTAATAATTTGTTTCACGTGAAAACAAAAAATTGAAATATGGTTAAAAAGTACGATATTATAGTAGTTGGCGGTGGTCATGCTGGAATTGAGGCGGCATCGGCTGGCGCAAGAATGGGTTGTAAAGTCGGACTATTCACTATGGATAAAAATGCATTGGGTAGGATGTCTTGTAATCCAGCGATAGGAGGGACAGCCAAGGGTCATCTGGTTAGAGAAATTGATGCACTTGGTGGAGAAATGGGAAAAATAGCCGATCGTTCTGGAATTCAGTTTCGAATGCTTAATAAGTCTAAAGGTCCGGCAGTTTGGTCACCAAGAAGTCAGAATGATAGAAAATTATATTCATTTGAAGCGGCAAAAATTATTCATAATATTCCCAACCTGGAGCTAATCGAAGAGTCTGTTGTTGAAGTATTTGTTGAGAATAAAAAGATAGCTGGGATCAAAACTTCACTTGGAAATGAGTATGGCTGCGATGCTTTAATTCTTTCGTCAGGCACATTTCTTAATGGATTAATGCACACAGGGTTAAAATCAATTAAGGGTGGTAGGTATGGCGAACAACCTGCCACAGGAATTACTGAATCGTTAACGGCTATTGGTTTTGAAGCAGGAAGACTAAAAACCGGAACTCCACCAAGATTGAAAAAGGAATCAATCAACTGGGATATTCTTGAAGAGCAGCCAGGGGATGAAAACCCGCAACCGTTTTCTCATTTTACAGATATTGGTAATTTTCCTTTGCTACCACAGCTTAGTTGCTATATAACTTATACTGATCAGGATGTCCACAAAACTCTGGAAAAGGGCTTTCATCAGTCACCAATGTTTACAGGGCTGATTAAAGGTGTGGGACCGCGATATTGTCCATCAATTGAAGATAAAATAGTTAGATTTGCTGATAAAGAACGTCATCAACTATTTCTTGAACCAGAAGGACTTGATTCTGATTTAATTTACTTAAATGGCTTCTCAACCTCTTTACCGGAGGAAATTCAATTAGAAGCTTTACATAAAATACGCGGTTTAGAAAGTGTTGAAATGGTTCGTCCCGGTTACGCTGTTGAATACGATTTTTTCCCACCACACCAGGTTGATTTAACACTTGAGACAAAACTTGTTGAAGGATTATACTTTGCAGGTCAAATTAATGGAACATCGGGATATGAGGAGGCAGCTGCACAGGGTATTGTTGCGGGGATAAATGCCGCCTTAAAGATTCAAAAAAGGCCGGAGTTCGTTCTTAAAAGAAGCGAAGCTTACATTGGGGTTTTGATTGACGATCTTGTAAGTAAGTCAACAGATGAACCCTATCGAATGTTTACTTCAAGAGCCGAACATCGGTTACTGTTAAGATCAGATAATGCAGATAGAAGGTTATTTAAGTATGGGTATGAGTTTGGATTAATACCGAAAGAAGTCTTTAATGAACTTAAAGACAGAGAGACTCTAATACAATCGGGAATAGAATTTTGTTCAAATACTAAAATTAGTTTTAAAAACTTAAATGAATTTTTAACTGAAAAAGGTTCGTCTTTGGTTGATTCATCAGAAACTATTTCTAAGATCTGCAAAAGGCCGGAAATAAAGCTGCGGGATATATTGAACTCTAATGGATTTAATTCAGAATTGGTGCAGAGCATTTTGAAAAAAGACAAGGTTTTGGAGCAAATAGAAATTGAATTAAAATATGAAGGATATATTAAACGGCAGTTTGAAACAATTGAAAAACTTGAGAGATATGAAGAGGTTAAAATTCCTTTAACATTAAACTATCTTAATATTAGGCAGCTTTCAACTGAAGGCAGAGAAAAGCTTGCAAAATTTAAACCCCGATCAATTGGGCAGGCGTCAAGAATCTCAGGCGTAACTCCTTCAGATATTTCTGTTTTATTGATATATTTGAAAAGTTAATTTTGGAAATTTTGTATGCCCCCCAACAAACAGGAAGAATACTTTAAACAGCTGCAAACATTTTTTTGGGAGAACGGTTTAACTTCTGAAGTTACAAAAGCAGATCGCCTTGCCTATTTTGCTCAGTTAGTCTCCGAAAAAAATAAATCCGTTAACTTAGTATCCCGAGCCGATGTTGATGGAATAATCGAGAAACACGTTTTCCTTTCTGCTTATGTAACTAAATTCTTTCCTGATAGAATTATGAAGTTTGTTGATATCGGTACCGGAGGAGGATTTCCCGGAATTCCAATTGCAATAATGAGACCAGATTTAAGAGGTGTGCTGGTAGATTCTATTGGTAAAAAAGTAAACGCAGTAAATGAGTTTATTGACAAATTAAAATTAAGCAATGTAATAGCTGAAAATTATCGTGTTGAAAGTCCTGAGTTTATTGAAAAGTATAAAGAAAATTTTGATATGGTAATTAGCAGAGGAACCGTTCCTCTGATTATTCTTATCCGTTATGCACTTCCTATTACTAAAGAGAAATCGTATTTGATTTCGATTAAAGGTGGTGACCTTGATGAAGAGTTTACTAAAGCAGAAATGAAATACAAATCGAACATTAAGAAGTCAACTATTTACGAACTTGCTTATAAACCAACGAACATAAGAAATAAAAAAGGAAAGAAGCTGATTGTAATTGAATTGCAAAAGTAATTATTAAATTTAAGCAACCTTCCAAATTATGTTTACCATATCTTCAATTGGTTTAATCCTTATTGTTTTCATTTAAATAACTACCCAAATTTATTTTGTGCATCAGTTGCGATGAAAGATAATTTTATTATAAACTCAGCAAAAAAATTGAATAAGGTGCTGAGATCTGAAAATCAGAAAATTTTTATAAGTCCTTTACACGGTTCGGCTAAATCAATAGTTGTAACTGAGTTAATTAAATCTTTCAATCAGCTGTTGCTTTTTACTCCTGACATAAAATCAGCGGAGGAACTCTTTGTTGAGCTTAGTCTTCTTAACCCTGAACAGAAAATTATTTTAATCAAGGATTTTGATTTAGAATCAATTCAGGAAAAACTTTCAGATATTTTAAGCAGCAAACACTTTATTCTGATCTCTACTTATCAATTGCTTAATGTTGGAATACCAAGTAAAGAAAAACTAAACCAATCTTCAACTAAAATTAGTGTTGGTGGCGAGCTAAGTTATGAAGAGATACTTGAATATCTGAAACTGCTTAATTACACACGAGACAAATTTGTTGAAGCTCCGGGATACTTTTCAATCCGTGGGTCAATAATTGATTTTTGGTCTTACTCTGAAAAAAATCCTGTTCGACTTGAATTTGACGGAGATTTCATTGAATCAATAAGGTACTTTGATCCCGAATCACAAAGGTCAACAGTAAAAACAGAGGAAGTTAATTTATCTGCTTCAATTAATGAATTGAAAGATGAAGAACTTACTTCTATTTTTTCTTACCTGAACAATCCAATCGTTTTTGTATCAGAGCACGATTTAAATGTTATCAACACTGATACGGGTTTGCAATCTCAGAACACTACTTCCGAAAACTTAGATGAAAATGATTATGATTTTGTCAAGGAATTTCTGAGTGAATCAGAAGAAGAATATCATCATTCAGAAAAAGTTATTAAAAATGTTCCATTCGATTTAAATGCTGTTGCAGGCAAATGGATCATTGAAAAGAGCTTCTCATCACCGGAGAGAATTGAATTGGGGTTACTTCCCGCACCATTTGTTCATTCAAATTTTGAAATACTTTTTAACACAGTTAAGGACTATTCGAATAAGAATTATGATGTTATTATAACTTCTGAAAATGATTTGCAAACAGAAAGACTTAAAGATTTATTTTCTGAATATAATGATGATTTGGCCGAACTGTTAGAATCAAAAAAAGTTGAGGTAATAACTTTTCCTATTAAAGAAGGATTTATTTCTAGTGAGGATAAAATACTTATCCTTACAGATTATCAGATTTTTAATAAACCATACAGAACAAAAATTCCTGCTCAAAAAAAGATTGGGAAATCGAAAGCCAGCAGTATTGCTTCAATTAAGAAGGGCGATTTTGTTGTTCACGAAGATTATGGAATAGGGAAATATGTTGGACTTGAGACGATTAAGATAGGCGATGCTCAACAGGAATCAATGAAGATACTTTATGCAGAGGGTGGAGTAGTTTATGTTAATCTTAACTATCTGTCACTTGTAAAAAAATATTCTTCAGCTGAAAAAACAGATGGAAAGCTTCAACCAACTCTTTCAAAATTAGGAACTGCTGAATGGAATAATACTAAAGCCAGAGCAAAGAAGAAGATAAAAGAAGCTGCGCGTGAACTGATAGAACTTTATGCAAGAAGAAAAGCTTCTAAAGGATTTGCCTTCAGCGAAGATACAATCTGGCAAAAAGAACTTGAAGCATCTTTCTTTTATGAAGATACGCCAGACCAGACAAAAGCAACGGATGAAATTAAGCGTGATATGGAAAGCGAAAACCCGATGGATCGATTAATTTGCGGCGATGTTGGTTTCGGTAAAACGGAAGTAGCTGTAAGAGCAGCATTCAAAGCAGTTCAGGATGGAAAGCAGGTTGCAGTACTAGTTCCCACAACAATTCTTGCTGAGCAGCATTTCAACACTTTCTCTGATCGTCTATCTCAATTCCCGGTAAGAATTGCAGTGCTTTCAAGATTTCAATCTAAATTAAAGCAGAAAGAAATTCTTAAGCTATTAGAAGAGGGAAAAATTGATATAATCATTGGTACACATCGTCTGCTTTCGAAGGATGTAAAGTTTAAAGATCTTGGCTTGCTTGTTATTGATGAAGAACATCGCTTTGGAGTTGCTGCAAAAGAAAAACTTCGCGAGATAAGAGTAAATATTGATACGCTTACACTTACTGCAACGCCAATTCCACGAACATTAAACCTTTCACTTCTTGGTGCAAGGGATTTATCAATTATAGCAACTCCACCACCAAACAGACAACCGATTTATACTAATGTTTCGGTTTTTAATATTCAGAAAATCAGAGAATGGATTCTTCGTGAAGTAAGCAGAAATGGTCAGGTTTATTTTGTTCACGACAGAGTGCAATCTATTGGCAAACTTGCGGAATATCTTCAAAGACACATTCCGGAAATTAAAATCGGAATTGCACACGGACAGCTTACACCATCAAAGCTTGAGGAGGTTATTCACGATTTTCTCAACAAAAAATATGATGTTCTCCTTTCAACAAAAATTATAGAATCTGGAATAGATATTCCGAATGTAAACACAATCATTGTTAATCGAGCTGATAGATTTGGCTTGGCAGAACTTCATCAGCTGCGCGGAAGAGTTGGAAGAAGTGACAGACAAGCTTATGCTTATTTCATCGTTCCTTCTTTATCCGGCATAACAAAAAAAGCTTTGAGAAGACTTCAGGCAATTGAGGAATTTACTGAAATCGGTTCGGGATTTAATTTATCAATGCGTGATCTTGAAATTCGCGGCGCAGGAAATTTACTCGGAAAAGAACAAACAGGATTTATTGACGAAATAGGTTTTGATCTTTACATAAAATTAATCAATGAAGCTGTTGAAGAGCTTAAATATGAAGAATTCAAGGAAGTATTTGAATCTCTTCCAAAGCCAAAGGAAAGAACTGAACCAACAATTGATACTTATTTTGAAATTGGAATTCCTGAAGAGTATATGCCCGAGCAATCAGACAGATTAACTTTTTATACAGCTCTTTATTCTGTTGAATCGCTTCAGGAAATTGAAGAGTTGAAAGAAGAAATGATAGATCGCTTTGGACCATATCCGGAACTTGTAAATCGGTTGTTGTTAACAGCTACGCTTAGGTTTTATGCTTCGTTTGCTCTGTTTGAAAGAATTGTGATTCAAAGAAAAAATATTTCTGTAATACTGCCCAGGGGAGAAAAAGAAGATTATTATAAAGTAAGATTTCTTGAGTTGATGAGATTTATTCTTGATGAATACAAAAATGAGTTTAAGTTTGTTCAACAAAAAGAACAGATGAAGCTCGTTAAGGAAAACAAACAGGTCAAACCAGAAAATGTATTGCTTGAGTTGATTGAATTCAGCAAAAGAGTAATAACTCTGTTTGGTAATGAAATCAGAATAAATGAAGAGGCAACCAACTCAGTTTAAGGAAATCATTTATAAAATTCCGATAGTAAACACTATTGCTTTATCATTATAATCATTAAATGTTAGAATGTATTCAAGATTCAGAACAACCTGAAAATCATAAGTGTGAAATAATCGCAAGCCGGCAGCAAGCCCCAATTCAAAACCATCAGAGCTTTTATTTTCGTTAATATAAAACATTCCTTTGTGAGTAACCCAATGAAATCCAAAAGAACTGCCAACATAAGGGCAAACATCGGTTTTTGATAAAAGATAATTTGCATAAACATTTGCTGCAAAACCTCTTCGTAAACCCAGCATAAGACCAATTGCATATTCCGGCAGTTCATAATCAAAATAAGTATTAAAAGTGAAAGTCTTTTTCATATCATCATCATATCCTGACTGAGGGAAAAGATAACCAAAAGTAATTCCAAAATTATATTTGGATGAACGCCGTAAAGATTCCTTTGTTTCGGCCTCTGTTATTTTTCCAACCTCGGCACCTTCATTAAATGGCTTGATTGACAGGATACTTTTTGCAATTCTTTTCATAACATTTTCAAGATCTTCAAGACTGTTTGCTATTGTATGCTCAAGCAATAATTTATTATTTGTATGAACATCTATTAAATAATACTGAACTACAATTTTCTCACCTAATGGACTCAGTTTACAAAAGATTACACGATCAGCATTCAAATTTTTTCCGACTGAAAGAGCACAGTCAATGTTATCGCAAATTTCATCAGCAATTTCAGCTTTAATTCTTTTATCTGAGAATAAATTTTTAACTCCGGCTTTTTCCATTTCAATTCGCAAGAGCGACTGAGCTGTTTGAACTGAAATTTCATCAAGACCATTTGAATAGAACGGAATTATGGCATAGGATAAAGAATCAAATTTTTCCTGTCCGAGAATATTTGTATATAGTAAAAGAAGAAGTATATATACGGGCAACCTTTTTTTCATATTGTTCTCAAATTTTTTTTCAAAAATAGAAGACGCAGTATCCAAATACAATTAACAGCTAACAACTAAGCCTCATAATCAACAACTCTTCTTTCACAGCGAACTTCTGTTAACCATTTCTTAATTGCCTCGTGATCGGGATGAATTTGATATTTTTTTAGTGCCTCAGGATTTTCAAATTCTGAGTACAAAACCACATCGCAGGAATCTTTTTCGTTGCTGAAATCAAAACCCACTTCAATATGAATTAGTCCGCTTACTTTATCTTTCATAGCAAGAAGTTTTTCTTTTAACTCTATTGCATTGTCGGATTTAGATTTTCCGTAAGCCGAATCATTTAGTTTCCACATAACAATATGTTTAATCATTTTTATTCCTTTAATAGTTTTGAAATAATTATTTTTGTTTCAGAAAAAACTAAAGATAAAACTAATGATACTCAATTACTTTTATGTTATGGCAGGAGCAGCTTTAGGAGGTTTGCTTCGATATGTTGTTGCTGATTTAGTTCAGAGAAATGCTAAAATAATTTTTCCTTTAGGAACTTTATCTGTAAATGTAATCGGAAGCTTTCTACTCGGTTTTATCATATTCTTTCTTGGAGAGAGGGAGATTATTTCTGCGGAGATGAGATTGTTTTTAACCGTTGGTATTTGCGGCGGCTTTACAACTTTCTCAACCTTTTCTTATGAGACTCTTGCTCTTTTACAGGAATCAGAATTTTTATATGCATCTTTAAATATAGTTTTGAATGTTGTTCTATCATTAATTGCAATTTATCTGGCATATCTTCTATCAAAAATATAGGTGATAATATGTTTCAAACTGGCGAAGCAAAACTTTTAAGAATTTTTATCGGTGAAAGTGACAAGATTAAAGGAATGCCTGCTTATGAAAAAATTGTCCTTCTTGCAAGAGAAAAAGGTCTTGCCGGTGCAACTGTTACAAAGGGTGTTATGGGATTCGGGAAGAAAAGCATAATCCACACAGCTAAGATATTAAGACTTTCAGAAGACCTTCCGATGATTGTGGAGATTGTTGACAAGTTGGATAAGATTGAAGACTTTATAACTGATTTGCACAAAATACTTGATGAATCCAATTGCAGCGCTATGCTGACAATGGAAAAAGTTGAAGTTAGAAAATATGGTCAGTAAGATTTATCCATAAGAGCCAAATCTGTTTTGAATTAATAAGTTATGTTACGCACTTTTGATAAAAAACCTTCGGGGTTTTCTGAAAAAATTAAGATTTTTTCTTTTATTTTTAACTACATTTTTAGCCAAACCCCGAGGGTTTCACAGATTTGCGTAAGGGACTTAATAATTACTTTCGAAGCAATAAGTGTTCTTATAAATTCAATGCTTTTATAGCAGTATCAAAATGTTCTGGTCTAATGTATAACAAATAACCAAAAGTTCCTTTACCATCCGTAACCCCTGTACAAGCATAAACATTCACATTCGCTTCATACAATTTATGATGAACTTCTGCAAAAGCACCAAGCTGATCATCGCCCTGAACTAATATTGCAGAATAGGGACCATCTATATTTATTCCGGCATTCTTTGCCTGCACAACAAACTTAGAAGGATCTTCCGGAAAGATTGAAAGCTGAGTTCTCATCGGTCCAACAGGAATGGCTGTAAAAGCCAACAAATTAATTCCGGCCTTGGCAAGCGTTGAAAGAAATTTATATGCTTCGCCAGGTTGATCAACAACCGAAGTATAGAAGTACTCAACTTTTTGTATTCTGAAAGACATCGCATTTCCTCCTGAAAATTTTATGCATTCAAAACTAATCAATTATTATATGAATTAGCAAGGTAATGAACCCCAAGAACATTGATTGTTAAACATCAAGTGTGAATAAATGTCATCACTAAACAATATTCAAGTAATCTCAATAATGAAATTAAGCGGAGTATTTGTTTTTCAAAATTAAGAATATGAGTTTAAGAAGTATCTGACACTCTTAGTATTTAACGAAAATTTCTCACTTTTTTATTAAGAGACAACAATAATTAATTGGAATTAAGATTGTTGTAAAGTAGAGAAATTCAACACATACATAAGGGGTATCTTATGAAAAAAGTTATACTAGCTCTTATTTGTTTGCTCTTTTTAAGCGGTACAATACTTCCTCAACCAAGAGGAATAATCATTGTTGAACCCGTTACACCACATCGCCTCGAAGCACTTGGCTTAGCAGGCGTTACCAACTCTGTTTCAAATGGTCTGAATGTTATCGCTAAAGAAACCTATGTTTATTTGTCAGCAAAGAATATAGGCAATGCGGACCCGATAACATCAGCAACTTTCACACTGCCTACCAAACCAGGTGGCTCAACAGCTACACTTCAGGCAGTTCCCGGCCAACCATTCTGGACAATGCTTAAACCAGATGTAAATGGGGCTTACGTTGTTGCACTTAACATTGTAACCGCAAGCGGGACTCATGATACTACTATAACTATCTATTCTTCTAACTATATGGGCGTGGGTAATTTTGATGGAGTTACCGGACAATTCCCAAGCTGTACAAGCTGTCACAGTAGCGCATCATGGTTCACCCCAATTTATGACAATTGGAAAAATTCTCCACACGCTCAGATGTTCAAAACTATGATTACAACCGGACCGGTTTATTACTCAACAGCTTGCATGAAATGTCACACAACCGGATATGACCATAACAATGTTGCAAACAATAACGGATTCGATGATGTTGCTGCATCACTTGGATGGATTTGGTACGGACCACCACATCCAACAAAGTGGGATTCAATTAAAACAAATTTCCCAGGTTTAGTTAAGTTTGCAACTATTGGCTGTGAAAGCTGTCATGGAGCAGCAGGCTCACACCCGGGCACATTGAGTGGAAACACTATAAAAGGTAATATTACACAAAGCGACATGCTATTAGCTAATTCAGGTAACTGTGGTCAATGCCATGATGAACCCTGGAGACATAACAGATATGCTCAATGGGAAAACTCATTACACAGCGAAGCTTTATGGTCAAATTCATTTGCGCAAGGTTCATCTTCACAAAACAACAATTTACAAAATTGTATTCGTTGCCACGATGGAAGAGGATTTGTTAATTTTACAAAAGGTCAAACCACAAATACTACTGGCTGGACATCTGCTAAACACACAATGATCGGTTGCGCAACTTGTCATGATCCACACGGAAACGGAAATGAATATGCATTAAGAAACACTCCTGCTGGTTCAGATACTTTAGGAAACGGATACAGTTATTCAGGAATGGGTGGAAAAGGAAATCTCTGTATGAATTGCCATAAGGCAAGAAGAGATAATGTTACATATACCCAAACCAACGTTACCTCAGCTGTTTGGGGTCCACATCATTCCGTACAGTCAGATATTTTCTTAGGACAAAATGCTGCACAATTTACTTCGCCTTATCAAAGCGGCTCTCACAAATTTGCAGTTGCAGATGCATGCGTAACTTGTCATATGGTTGCTACAGTTGATACAGGAAATGTTAACAGAGATAAAGTCGGACAACATTCATTTAAACTTTACAATCCGGATACTGGCTATGAACATACTGCTGCTTGTACACCTTGTCACGGTACTATAAATAGCTGGAATGACTTTATGGCTTTAACAGATTACGACGGTGATGGTGCAGTTGAAAGTATTCCTAATGAATTAGAAGGATTACTGCAGGTAATCAGAATTTTACTACCACCAACAGGAATTGATTCAATCAGCTGGCAGCAAATAGGTGCATTAAATGATCTGACAATCAAGAAAGCTTATTGGAACTATCAGCTTATTGCCAATGATGGTAGTAAAGGAATGCACAATTCAAAATTTGCTTTTGATGTGTTGTTAAAAACCAAAGTTGCTTTAGGTCAGGTTATTCCTGTTGAGCTGACTTCTTTCACTTCTGAAATAAAGAATGGCAAAGTTGTTCTCAGCTGGGAAACCGCTTCGGAAACAAATAACCAGGGTTTTGCTGTTGAAAGAAAAGCAGGAAATGATTGGACAGAAATTGGTTTCGTTAAAGGAAATGGAACAACAACTGAAATATCAAGATATTCATTTACAGATAATCCAAAACAGTTAGGATTATCAGGCGCCATATCATACAGACTGCGCCAGGTTGATTACAGCGGTAAAGCAACATACACAAGAGAACTTAAAGTAAACCTCGGCGATGTAATTGATAGCTACTCATTATCGCAGAATTATCCGAACCCATTCAACCCATCAACAAGAATTAAGTTTACTCTGCCATTCGATAGTAATGTTAAACTAACAGTTTACAACATCAATGGTGAAGTAGTAAAAGAACTTGTTAATGGACTATATACAATGGGAGAACACGAAGTTCAGTTCGATATGAGCAATGTTAAAGGAGCTGCTTCAGGAATTTATCTCTACAGCATCACAGCAACTTCTGTAGATGGAAGTAAATCATTCCATCAGACAAAGAAGATGGTATTGATCAAGTAGTAGATTAAAGTTCTTAGATTAAGAAGGCGAGCCCAAAAGCTCGCCTTTATTTTTTCTTACAACCCTAATTTCTATAAAAAAATTAATTCAACATTTACATATACCATATACCATATACCTTATACCTTATTCCCCTAATACCCACTGCACTTAACAACTCTCCGTTGGATGGCAATATAAAATTTTCAGGACGAACTTTTATTGAAGTAAAATTATTTATGATTGACTATTGAAATTAATTCATTAAGTGAATTGATTAGGAGATCAGGTTCGAATGATTTTAACTTTTCAACATCACGATACCCGAATTTTACCGCACAGGTTTTTGCGCCGGCATTCTTACCACACAAAATATCAAGCTCAGTATCTCCAACCATCAGAGTTTCTGCTGTTAAAATGTTTAACTCATTGCAAATCATTATTAAAGGTTCAGGAGAAGGTTTATGCGGAATTCCATCTCTTCTTCCCATTGTAATATCGAAATAGTTTTCAAGATTAAAATGCGAAATTATTTTTTCTGCCTGATCCTGTGCTTTGGTTGTGAGCAGTGAGATTTTCATTTCAAGCGACTTTAATTTTTTCAGTGTTTCTTCCGTACTTTCATAAAGTTCTGAGTCATCCATAAAATTAAAGTAGTTCGATTTATAAACTTTAATGAAATACTCAAAGTCCGGAACAACAATATCGAAAAATTCAAATATATCTTTAAAGTGCTGTCCAATCATTTGATTAAACTTTTCTTCCGGCAAGGAATAACTAATACCCAATTCATCAAGAGTTCTTGTTGTAGTCTTATAAATTGTTTTTGCAGAGCGAACAAGCGTTCCATCAAGATCAAAGCAAATGTGTTTAATTTTTTTCATCCGAATTTTCTTTATTTTCTTCTGAAGAATTTAAGTTGTTGCATTCTGCGGATTCACCGCGACAGCATTCATCAACATTGTAACCGCATACAGCACACTGTCCGTGACCGTGAACCCAGATAATTGTTGATGGTTGATTACACCAATTACAGATAAAGATTTCTTTTCTTTCCATTATGAGAAAATTTAACTTGTAAGTTTTATTAACGAACAAATCTTAATTATTAAAAATAAATATAATACTTGTATTTAATTGTTTTTGATTGCATTTTCGCTTCAAGAAAATTTAATCCGATTGGCACTCTTATTTCAAGGGTTTATTAAACAATAACCACAAATCAACCATAAAGGAGTAATATAAATGAAAAGGTTCGCATTGTTTATTCTTTTTGTATTTGCATTAATGTTTGCTGCAAATACAATTTCCTACGCACAGTCACAACCAGTGCTTTATTTCTGTGAGAGGTATGATAGCAGAAAAGGTGAGGTTGGAGTTAGTGACAGATTTACAACCGGCTTCTTAACTGTTATGGTAAAATGTGACTATCCATTAAATCTTACCGATTGTGCAATTCAATACGACAAATACAACGAACGCACAGGAAAGTTTGACTACTATAAAAAATTCTATTTCACCATTGAGCCGGATATGAAATATGTTTTCTTCTCGAAGAATGAAGAAAGCGATATGCGGTTTGATGATCCCGGTTTTTACAGAGTATTTCTACTCGATGAAGATGATGGAACCGTTGCAAGCTCATTGATTGAAATCATCCGATAAAATATTTTTTACAAAGCGGTATTTCGATACCGCTTTTTTATTTCTGTTCTCTCCTTTTGTAGTCTTATCTTTGCAATTAAAAAATGGAATTCAATACTATTATAATTGGTGCAGGACCAATCGGTTTAACCTGCGGAATTGAAGCAACCAAAAGAAATCTTTCTTACATTATCATTGATAAAGGGTGCATAGTAAATTCTGTATTTAATTATCCGGTTAATATGACTTTCTTTTCAACTTCCGATAGACTTGAAATCGGAAATGTTCCTTTTGTATCCCACGGAGATAAACCTACCCGACGAGAGGCTCTGGAATATTACAGAAGAGTTGTTGATGCCTGGAAATTAAAAATCAACACTTATGAAAAGGTTTTATCAATACAAAAGAGAAACAATAGTTTTATTGTTATAACTACCAGAAATGAATACTACTCAGAGAATGTAATAATAGCAACCGGCTTCTTCGATTTTCCCAATATGCTGAATGTACTGGGCGAATCTTTGCCAAAAGTTATGCATTACTTTAAAGAAGCACACCCGTTTGCTTACAAAAAAGTTGCAGTCATTGGTGCCGGTAATTCGGCAGTTGATGTAGCTCTGGAGACATTTAGAAGAGGAGCTGAGGTTACAATGATTATCCGAGAAGATAAATTGAAGGACAGCGTAAAGTATTGGGTAAAACCAGATATTGAAAACAGAATTAAAGAAGGTTCAATCAAAGCTTTTTACAATTCTGCTGTAACTGAAATTAAAGAAGAAGAAATTATAATTAAAACACCTGAAGGAATTAAAACACTTGAGAATGATTTTGTTCTTGCTATGACTGGTTATCATCCCGATTATGATTTTTTATCAAAAGCAGGAATAAAATTTTCTTCAGATGAAAACAAAACTCCCCTTTTCGACCAAGAAACTTTCCAGACAAATATTGAAGGGTTATTTCTTGCAGGTGTTGTTTGCGGCGGGATGGAAACCAACAAATGGTTTATTGAAAATTCAAGAGATCACGCTGAAAAGATTTTTAACTATATCACACAAAACAAAAACCTATAAGCTTTACATTGGAATAGCTGTACGCCGTTAGTATTTTTACAGTGCCTAATAAATGAAACTACAAAATAAACTTTAGGAGTTAATATGATAGATAAAATTAAAGAACTACTTGGTAATGAAGCTGATTCCCTTCTGAACTACAAAGCAAAATTTCCAAAAGAAAAACTACATCTGCCGGGACCAGATTTCGTTGACAGAATTTTCGCTCCGTCAGATAGAAACATTAATGTTTTAAGAAACCTTCAATGGATTTTCAATACAGGCAGATTAGCCGGAACAGGTTATTTATCAATACTTCCTGTTGATCAGGGAATTGAACATAGCGCCGGAGCTTCTTTTGCACCAAATCCGGATTACTTTGATCCTGAAAACATTGTTAAACTTGCGATTGAAGGCGGTTGCAATGCAGTTGCATCAACACTTGGTGTGCTTGGAATGACCGCAAGAAAATACGCCCACAAAATTCCTTTTATTGTAAAGATTAATCACAATGAACTGCTTACCTATCCAAACAAGTATGATCAGATAATGTTTGCAAATGTAAGACAAGCTTATGATATGGGTGCCGCAGCTGTTGGAGCAACAATCTATTTTGGCTCTGATGAAAGCACAAGACAAATTCAGGAAGTAAGCGACGCTTTTGCTTATGCACACGAACTTGGTATGGTAACAATTCTTTGGTGCTATCTCAGAAATTCAGCATTCAAAACAAAAGAAAAAGATTATCATGTTTCTGCTGATTTAACCGGCCAGGCAAATCACTTAGGTGTTACAATTGAAGCAGATATAATCAAACAAAAACTTCCTGAAAACAACGGCGGTTACACTGCTTTGAATTTCGGAAAGACGCACAAAAAAGTTTATTCCGATTTAACATCAGATCATCCGATTGATTTAACAAGATATCAGGTAATCAACAATTATATGGGAAGAGCCGGATTGATAAACAGCGGTGGTGCAAGTGGTGAAAATGATTTTGCAGAGGCTGCAAAAACAGCAGTCATAAACAAACGCGCTGGTGGAATGGGATTAATTTCCGGAAGAAAAGCTTTTCAGAGACCAATGGAAGAAGGTGTTAAACTGTTGAATCTTATTCAGGATGTTTACCTTACAAAAGAAGTAACTATAGCTTAGTAATTTTTTTAAGGGCTGTTTGAAAATTTTCAGACAGCCCTTATTTTTTTAGACCTTTAAAGTCTCTCCTTCTGTTTTTGCAATTACAACTGTTCCGCAGCTATCACTGAAAACATTCACTGCAGTTCTGCACATATCAAGAATTCTGTCAACCGCTAAGATTAATCCAACGCCTTCTAAAGGAAGTCCAACTGCAGTAAGAACAACAGACATCATTACCAGACCAGCCATTGGAATTCCCGCAGCACCAATTGAAGCAAGCAAAGCAGTGATCACAACAATCATTTGTTGCAAGAAACCGAGTTCAATGCCATAAGCCTGAGCAATAAACATTGCTGCAACGCATTCATACAAAGCTGTTCCATCCATATTAATGGTTGTACCAAGCGGTAAAACAAAACTTGATATTTTATTTGAAACACCGCATTCATTTTCAACTGCCTGAATTGTGAATGGTAAAGTTGCTGAAGATGATGAAGTTGAAAATGCTGTTATAAGCGGAAGTGACATTGCTCTGAAATGAAGAAAAGGATTTACTTTTCCTACTAACTTTAAAATCAATGGTAATGTTATAAACAGATGAATTGCTAATCCACTAAGCACAGTAATCATATACACACCAAGATGCTGAATCATTGATAAAAGTTTTGTTTTATCTGCTGCCTGATCAGCAACAATTCCAGTTACTATTCCGAAGATTCCAATCGGTGCAAAAAGAATAATGAACGAAGTTAGCTTCATCATTACTTCAAATGCGGAGTTGAAAAAGTCAGTCATTATCTGCTGTGGTTTTGAATCAACTCTGCTGATAAATACACCGAATAAAATTGCAAAGAAAATAATTGCAAGCATATCTGCACTTGAGAGTGCTTCAAAGATATTAGATGGAATCATTCGCAGAAAAATATCACCGACACTTCCTGTAGATTTTGTAAGTTCAGGAACATCCATCTTAAATCCCAGGTCAGCTCCAACACCAGGTTTTATCAAATCAACCAGAACTAAACCTGTTAAAATGGCCAGAAGACTAGTTGAGATATAATAAGTAAATGTTTTAATTCCGAGACGGCCAAGATTTTTAGTTTCCCCAAGATTTGTTACACCCGAAACTATTGATGTAAAAACCAGAGGAACGATTATCATTTTTAATGCGCGAAGAAAAAAGTCTCCGAGCCATCTTACATAGACAGAATATTCCGGAATAAAAAGTCCGAAGAATACAGCAAGTACAAACCCAATCAGGATTTGCCAGTGTAGTTTGATTTTAAGCATAACTTTTATCAGAGAATTTTTGATAATATTTCATCGCAAATTGCATAACCTTTGGGAGTAAGTTTTATTGTATTGTGTTTTATTTCAATAAGGTTTTGCTCTTTCATAATCTCAAATTCCTTTGAATGTTTTTCAAGCCAATCCGAACCAAATCTTTTGATATACTCGTTTAGTTTGATTCCGTCGCTTCGTAAAGCAAGCATTATGTATTCATCCTGTAACTGATTGTGGTTAAGAGTTTCAAAGTTCATCATAGCATTTTGTTTAAGCTCCACTTCTGAAATATACTTTTTTAAGCTTGAATAATTCCACCATCTTTTGTTTTGAATGAATGAATGAGCAGATGGACCCAATCCAATATAATCCTGATGATGCCAGTAAGCTATATTGTGAATACACTCATATCCCGACTTAGCAAAATTTGAAACCTCATATTGAAAAAAACCACTATTGTTCAAAAATTCAATTGTTAACTCATAAAGCTCAGCATCATAATCTTCATCCTGAATTTTCACTTTGCCATCTAAAACAAGTTTGTTAAGGATTGTTCCTCTCTCAAGAATAAGACTATATGCTGATATATGTTTTATCGGAAGCGAAACAGCTTGTTTAAGATTTTCTTCCCATTTTTCTTTCGTTTGTCCTGGAAGATTAAAAATCAAATCAATGCTGATGTTTTCAAATCCGGCATCTACGGCATTGTAAACTGTGCTGACAGCAGTTTGTTTATCGTGTATTCTTGTAAGAAATTTTAAATCATCATCATCAAACGATTGAACCCCAATGCTAATTCTGTTTATTCCGTAATTTCTGAAAGCAGATAATTTTTCTTTATTTACTGTGCCGGGATTTGTTTCCAAAGTAATCTCAGCATTTTCATCAAACTTAAATTTCTGTTTTGAAAATCTGATTATTTCATCAATATACTCAGCACTCATCAGAGAAGGGGTTCCGCCGCCAAAGAAAAGTGAAGTAATAATTCTGTCTGAAGAATAAATCTTTGCATAATAATCAATTTCAGTTTTGAGAGCTTTTAGGAAATTATCAACATTGTCTGAAGTAATAATTGAGTAGAAATCACAATAAATACATTTGTGATCGCAGAAAGGAATGTGAATGTATAATGCAGTGTTAATCAAACTTATTCTTGTTTACAAATTTTTAGTAATTCACATTCAAATGTAAAAAAGAATAAGTAAAAGTGCTCCGCAATTGAAAATTAAATTAACAATTGCAGAGCACGGATTCCGATCTATGGCTTCAATTTAAGTTCAGCAACAAACTCTATTTTTGCCTGAAGTGAAAAGTAAGGTAAGCTATTGTTTGAGCGTACATTTTCTGCAGTCAGGACCGCAACAAAACAATTATTCTGCTGATGATGGCTCAGATACTGATTTATTCTTTCCTTTTCTGTTTGAGTCAGTTGAATGTGTAATGCTTTGTTTGAATAATCTGATGCAACGAATGAAGGTAAGTTATAATCAAACAGCAAAGTGTTTCCATCGGATTCATAAAGTTTAAGTGAAAGATTATCGCTGTTTAATCCTTCGGAAGCATTTATTGTTAGATAAGCCGCATCAACATATTTTATTTGTTCAATCTTATCTACATTATCATTGTAATCATCATAATTGTTCAGGCAAAAATTAGTCTGCTGTGTAATGTTAGGACCAATTCCGTATAACTGAAACTGTTGATCCATTTTCAGATTTATAAAATATTCTTCAAAAGGATCACAGCTATTAAGTAATAATGATAAAGTTAAAACTGTTGAAATGGCTAATAATCTTTTCATCTTTAATCTCCTTTAAAATTCGAACGACATTCCTGCCGACAAAGTTGTTTGTTTTGTAATGTTTGCGTCAAAATTCAGAACAAAGAAAGAAAGCTGCAAAGCAGTTCCAACAGTGAGTCTGAATGTATTATCTCCATCAACTTTTAAATCATAGATTCTGTCAGCCAGAGATGGAAATACTCCATCAGGATCTTTAAAGTAATATGAAACATCAAGGTTAGAGGATTCGTATTGAAGTCCACCATAGATTATCAGAAGTCCGGCAAAAGTTTTACTTGCCTGAACATTCAAAGCAAAATTCTTCGATTCAAATTTTGCATAATCAGTAGGATCCGAAGATTTGTTTTCGATTTTAAGTCTGTTTAACAATAATTGAACAGAAATATCAAGAGGCAGCAATGGAAAATATCTGCTTATCTCGTGCTTAAGTCCAATTCCCCAAAGACCTGCCTGAACATTATCTTTTTTGATAGTTGGAAAATACCTTATCATCAATTCCGTGCCGAACAAGCTTCCGGCAACCTGATAAATACCAAGCGGAATGTTTTTTAATCCCAATCCTGAAGGATAAACAACAAAACCAGTGTTGCTTAGGAAATATCCGCCTTGTGTTCCGAATATTGTTGCAGTTGATTCGAAGTTTTCGCTTCCTTCCAGACCAGGATTTGGAGCAAATGATTTTTCGCTTTCAGGAAGAAAAGTTAATGTTCCAACGATACTGAATTTAAATCCGAATAAATCCGGAACATCGGCATTATGGTAAGCACCTGTGTTAAAGAATGTTCCGAGATAAGTAGAAAGAGGTTTAACATATTTAACCGCTTCCTGTGGCGGAAGATTATCTATTCTTACGCCCTGAGCAAAAATGTTTTGACAAGCAAAGTATATGATTATTAAAATCAGAAAACTTTTTTTCATTTGTTAACTCCTTACAAAAAATCACTTTAAGTTTTCAACAATAATACCATTCGGCACAATTAATAATCGTTAAAAATCGTTGCGAAGTAAAGGTTTATTTTGAAGATTTTATTAGTTGAATTGCGCTTTGAATGCTTGCTTCGGTAAGATTTTCACCGCTAAGTAATTTTGCCACTTCGCGGATGTGTTCTTCTTCATCTAATTTTCTGATATGACTTACTGCCCTGTTATCTTCCTGCATCTTTTCAACCACATAATGATAATTTGCCATTGCAGCTATTTGCGGTAAATGTGTTATCGCAATTATCTGATGAAACGATGCAAGGTCTCTTAGTGCCTGTCCGACTTTCTGTGCAATTCGTCCGCTTACTCCCGTATCAATCTCATCAAAAATTAAAAGAGGAAGTCTGTCATTTTTAGCGAGGATAGTTTTTAATGAAAGCATTATTCTTGATACTTCGCCGCCTGAGGCAACTTTTACGAGAGGTTTTAAGTCTTCACCGGGATTAGTAGAAATAAAAAATTCAACCTCATCAATTCCCTTTTCTGTGTAAGAATATTTTTTTGAGTTAATAAGAATAAAATCATCAGAATCTGTTGCGATATTTGCAGAAAATCGTACTTCAAATTCCGGCTGATTGATGCCAAGCAAAGAAAGAACTTTTTTTACTTCAGTTTCAATTTTCTTTGCGCTCTTTTTTCTGGCTTCAGAAAGTTTATGTGCTGCTTCGCCGGTTTGTTTTTGTAGTTCCCGAAGTTGTTTTTCATATCGGGCAATTTCTTCACCGAAATTTTCAGCAAGATTAAACTCACGACCAATTTTTTCCCGATGTTCAATTACCTTTTGGAGCGTTCCTCCGTATTTCTTTTTAAGAAGATTTATTGATGCAAGTCGTTCACGTTTTTGTTCAACCAATTTAGGGTCAACATCTATTCTTGATTTGTATGCTCTTAATGTTGAAGAAAGTTCTTTTATTATTGTCAAAGCAGACTCACATTCGCCTTCTGCTTCGAGTAAAGATTTATCAATTGATGAGAGCTGAGAAAGTTTATGCTTTACTTCCCCAAGCAAATCGTTTACAGAATTATCTGACTCGTAAAGTAAATTATATACTTCGTCACTTAGTAATAAAATTTTTTCGGCATTTTCAAGAACATTTAATTCTTCTGTTAACTGCTCATCTTCTTCAGGCAAAGGATTGATTGTGTCAATTTCTTTAATCTGAAATTCATAGATTTCTTTTTTCTCTTTTAGTGATGCTTCTTTGTTTCTAAGCTCATTTAATTCTGATTTATATTTTTTTAATTGCTGATAAAGATTTTGATATTCACTTAACTGCTTTTCATTTCCGGAAAAATCATCAACAAAATCAATATGAGTTTCAGTTCTTAATAATGATTGATGTTCGTGTTGGCCGTGTAAATCAACCAGCAAATCACCAAGCTCTTTAATCAGATTCAAAGGAACAGGAGAATCGTTTATGAAACATCTGTTTGAGCCCTTGAGGGAAATTTCTCTGCGAACAATAAGTTCGGGCAAAAATTCTATATCATTTTCTTCAAGAAGAGCTTTAACTTTTTTGTTTTCTTCAACTTCAAAAATTCCTTCAACAATAGATTTCTGCGCTCCCTTCCTCACAACTTCTGTTGAAGCTCTTTCACCAAGCAGAAGACTCATTGCATCAATAAGAATTGATTTACCTGCGCCAGTTTCGCCGGTAATAATGTTCAAACCTTTTTCAAAATCAATTTGAATGTGGTCAATAAGTGCGTAGTCTTTTATTTCAAGTGATTTTAACATCAGAAAATTTTAATGATATTGTAATGTACTTCCACCGATAAATTCTCTGATTACAGAATCGCCGGGAATTGGCGATTCATCAGCAACCGGAGTAACTGTCTTTAATAAATTATAAACACGAGTTGCGCGTTCATAAGCATCCTGCTTCAGAACGTCATCTTTATATTTAATGCTCCACTCCTCAAATAGCTTTAACATTCTGTTTGCATAAATCGGAAGTTCGTATGGCATTGCACTGCTGATAACAAAATCTGCAGTATTGCTGTAAGGAATAATATTTCTTAATTCGCTTGAACGCACATAATGCCAGTGTTCAAGTGTTTGCTGCGGATTGTATGCACGAAAAACTGAATCGCGAAGCATTCTTCTAATTAATCTTATATCAGTCCAACGAACATATCTTCCATCAAATCCTTTCATTTGCAAAAGAGGTTCAAGGTATAATTTGAATTTTACATCAACAGAAATATCTTTGCTGAAAGCCGGATAAAGCCCGTGCAAACTGTCAATTAAAAGCAGTTCATCTTTCTCAAGCTTCATTGGAGTAACATTAAGAGTTCTTGTTCCTGTCTTAAAATCGTATCTGGGAATTAAAACTTCTTCACCTTTACTTAACTTAAGAAGATGTTCATTAATTAATTCGAGATCGAGTGCCTGCGGAGTTTCAAAATCATAATCGCCAAATTCATCTTTCGGATGAAGTTCAAGATCGAAAAAGTAGTGATCAACATTAAGTGCTTTGAACTTAAAACCTTTTTTAACGAGCTTCTGCTCGAGTTTAATAGTTGTAGTGGTTTTTCCTGAGGAAGATGGACCGCTTATCATAACCATTCTAAGAGAATCAAGTCGTTCAATAATTAAATTTGCTGCGAGCTCCACATCATCTTCATATAAACATTCCGACTCGTGAACAATCTGGGGAAATTCTCCTTTAGAGATTCTTTCGTTCAAATGAGCCACGGTATGAAGATTATGAGAGACTGCCCAATCAAGATTTCTCCACACTTTTTGCCATGGAATATTCTCATTCAGTTTAGAAGCATATCTGTTCTCAGCTTCGCGTGCACGCTTTCTTTCATCACGATAAAGAATATATTCCTTTGCAACTTTAGCATGTCCGTTTTCAATCAAAACTTTTTCAACAATGTCCTGAATATCTTCAATATGCGGAGTGCTTCCTTCCGGAAATTTTTCGTTAAGAAAAGCCACAACTTTATCAGAGAGTTCTTTAGCTTTATCTTTATCTCTTCCACCAACAGCAACTGCGGCACGGTAAATAGCGTTTGCAATTCTTTCCTGATTAAATGGCACAATTGCACCGGTTCTTTTGATAACATTTTTTATGTGCGTTTCCATTTGAACTCCGCTTAAAGTTTTTATTTTACCCCGTGAAATTAATAAAATAAAATTGATTAGTGTTTGTGTTTAATTTTGTTTGTCAATTATCTTGCAAGTGAGTTTTATTAAACCTCAAGGGAATTAAAATGAAAAAATTATTACTTATTCTAACAATTCTTTCTTCAAATTTATTTGCGCAATATACAACACCAAACACCGGAGTTAACTGGAATCTTGATAGTCTTGTGCTTTACTCTTCCGGAGTTGTTGTTGGCGCTTACCCGAATTATCAGATTAACAATAATATTATAGTTGCGGCAAACGACGAACTAAATATTTTAGCCGGCTCACAAGTAACATTCACTACAGCCGCAGCCGGAATTGAAGTTAACGGAATATTCAAGGCAATTGGTACTTTGGTTGATTCTATTGTTTTTACTTCTACTGTTGAAGATTCAACCGGCTATTATGTCGGATTCAGGTTCAATGCAAATCCGAATTCAAATTTATCACAGATTAAATACGCAAGAATATTTTATGCTGATTATGGAATCAGATGTGTTGATGCAAGTCCGACTTTAAGTAATTCATATTTGTATAAATGCGGAAGAGGCGTTCAGTTAAGTTCGTCAAATGCAGTTATAAAAGATAATGTGATTGAAAGAAGTTATGAATATGGAATAACAATGACACTTGGTTCTTCTCCTCTTATTGAAGGAAATTACTTAATTAAGAATAATACAAAAGCAACCTCTGCAATGAATCAGATTAGTATCGGATTGCAAGGAAATAATTCTCCGATAATTCGTAATAACATAATTGAAGGCGGAGAAAGTATTCCAACCGGAGGAATAAGTTTATGGGTAAGCGGATCAACAGCTTTTTCAAATGCAGTAATCGAAGGCAATCAGATTTTTAACAATAGTTTTGGAATTACTTTATACAGCACTTCCAACGGAATTATAAATGCTATTGTTAGAGATAATGTAATTTATAACAACAATATCAATCCGAATGTTATGACTTCAGGAAGTGGTATTAATATAAACGGCAGTCCGGCAAATCAACCAATAATTACACGCAACACTATTTATGGAAATTGGTGGGGAATTACGATTCAGAACGGAACAACAGTTCAGGCAGGTCCGCAGCCAAATATTGGTAACATTGAGAACTCAGATACAACTGATGATGGAATGAATATTATCTATGGTAATATTCAGGGCTTGAATGTCTATGATTTCTATAACAATTGTACAAATGATATTTATGCTCAGAACAATGATTGGGGAGTTTATGATTCTCTTTCAATTGAAAATCATATTTTTCATAAAGCCGATAATCCGCTTCACGGACTTGTAAGATTTATTCCATTCAGCTTGCAAATTCCTGTTGAACTATCTTCATTTACAGCCGAAATTACTGAAAATTCTGTAGAGTTGAATTGGTCAACTTCAACAGAAACAAATAACGGTGGATTCGAAATCCAACGCAGTGTCATTCCGAGCGAAGCGAGGAATCTTATTTGGATGAAGATTGGCTTTGTTGATGGTAAGGGAACAACAACAGAACCACAGAATTATTTTTTTATTGATAAAGAGCTAAAGACAGGAACTTATTTATACAGACTAAAACAAATTGATCTCAACGGCTCATTCCAATATTCAAAAGAAATAAAAGTAGAAATAATTTCTCCGAAAGAATTTGTTTTGGAACAGAATTATCCCAATCCGTTCAATCCGGCAACAAGAATAAATTGGCAGTCGCCCGTAAGCGGTTGGCAAACAATCAAATTATTTGATTTACTTGGAAGAGAAATCGAAACAATAGTTGATGGTTACTACGAAGCAGGAAAACATTCTACATTCTACTCTGTAAATTCTACATTACCTAGCGGAATTTATTTTTATCGTTTACAAGCTGATAATATTACATTGATAAAAAAAATGATTTTACTTCGATAAAATACGACCCAATTTTAGAGTTAAGAAAAAATTTTTAAGAACATTAGTCTGGTATAAATTCCTGAAACGGCGATTAGACTAAACCTGACTTTATTAGAAAACGGATACTCAGTTTAAAGTAAAATCGTGTTTCAGCCGGAAGATTTGCCAATCAAATAATATTCTGACCACACGGAATATAAATCTCTTCAATTGAAAGAATATTATTTATAATTGTATCATTGAACCCCAACTAATTCGAAAATAAAAATTATTAGAGGTATCTGTGAAACTATTAGTTACACTGATAGTAGTATTCAGCTTACAATCATTTGCCCAATGGAATAGGATTGAAGAAATTGAATATCCGTTTATTTATTCAGCACTATTTAACAATGATGACATATTTGTTGGAGGAGATTCGCTTTATATAAGCAGGGATCGAGGACTAACCTGGGGTTCAGATCTCCCATCAAATCAACCGATTGAAATTACAGCGCTCTTCAAAACCGATAACTTATTGTTTATTGGTACATACGGGGATGGAATTTTTATAAGTTCAGATAATGGACAAAACTGGCTTGAATTAAATAGCGGCTTGGGTGTCTTTGCAAAGTATGCAAAAAAGTTTGTTGTTGCCGGTGATACTGTGTTTTATGGATCGGATGGTGGCGGAGTTTATTTTCATAAACTAAACACAAATTACTGGCAATCATATAATGAAAATTTACCGGATAATATTGCCTGGACTACAAATGATATTGTAATCAGTGGAAACAATATTTTATTGAGTGCCGGAAGTAGTGGTTTTTATTATATAAGACCTAAGGGAGCTTCTAACTGGATTGAAGCACGAATACAGTCCCCGAGCGGAGGTTATACAACACCAAATACATTTTTTACTTTTAATAATATTGTCTTTGCAGGAAGTCGTGCTGGCATCTTCCGAAGTTTTGATAACGGAATTTCCTGGGAGTACGTTGGCATAAATGCTTTACCTCTGAATGTGGTATCTTTTGTAAACAATGGTAATCGCATTTTCGCCGGATTAACAAGAGCAGCTGATTTCTTTGTTTGGTATTCGGATGATTTTGGCTCTACCTGGAACCCACTTTATCACGAATTTCAGGGTTTAAGGCAGCTTTATATTTATGATAATAAAATGTGGGCAGCTACAAATGATGGTTTATACTATACAGAACTTTCTCCTTCGTATGTTGAACCCGATTTAAATGTTAATCAATTTATTCTCGAACAGAACTATCCTAATCCATTCAATCCAACAACCGTAATCAGTTGGCAATCACCAGTCAGTGGTCATCAGACATTAAAAATATTTGATGTACTTGGAAATGAAGTAGCAACATTAGTAGATGAATACCGTGAAGTAGGAAGATATGAAGTAGAATTTAATGTAGCTCAGGTCTCCCGACCTGAGCTATCAAGCGGATTGTATATTTACAAACTGACCGTAGGTAATTTTTCAGCAATCAGAAAGATGATGCTGATAAAATAATTTTAATGAGAATATTTTGTTTGAAATTATCTGTAAAAATTGAAGCGAGTCATTACGGCTCGCTTTTATTTTAATGACTGCAATAAAAATTATTTATGCTTATCAAAAACCGACAGCCGCACCAACATTAAAGATAGGTTCCCATTTTCTGAAGGGAGAATTTTTATCACGAATAAGATCAACTAAAACTTCTGCATAAAGCGATGCATTCGAACCGATTGGTTGTTTATATCCTGCACCAACTAAAAAGAATGGTACCCACACACGACTGTTCTCATATTTTTGTGTACCGGAGTTATATACATATTTATCATAATTCTCGTAAGCAAATTCGGAGTGTAAGTATCCATTTGTAATCGGGCTATATCGTGCAAAAACACTTCCGCCATAGTTATTGTAACTCAAATCCGATGCATCATTATCATATTTGATATATGAATAATGTGCTTTTACTCCGGAAGAAAATTTTGAACTGATATTGTATCCGATTAGCGGTTCAAAACTTATTCGCAGGTAATCATTGTTTTTACTGATACCCGCATTTCCGCCGTAATACCATTTGCCTGTTTTATCGGCGGGATTTCCAAATGTCTGAACCAGACAACTGACTAAAATGGCGAGAGAAATTAAACTAATCTTAATCATTTTATTATGCCTCCCTTCTGTAAACAATAAAATAAATTAAAAGTTATGTTACGCACATTTGATAAAGACCTTCGGGGTTTTCTGAAATAATTAAGAATTTATCTTTTACTTCAACTACATTTTTAGCCAAACCACGAAGGTTTCTCACCTTTGCGTAAGGTGACTTAAAAAAGTTTTAATAGACACAATAAATCTATCAATGGAAAAAGATAGTTCAAATAATGCCGAACTTAATATTCACTTTTCGCAGCTGCAAAAAATAATTCTTCAATTCAAGTTTAATTCAAAAGGCAAACAAATTTTACTTAAATTTATTAATTGATATTCGTTAATTGACATTGCAATTAAAAGTAAATAAGTTTCAATCGAAATTAATTCTCCACTAAATTATTTCTGCTTGCACAAGGGTTACGCAAAACAATAAAAATCACCGGAGGCAAAAATGAAAAATCTATTTTTTGTTTTCCTATCATTTCTGATTTTTTATTCCTGCGATTTTAAAAAATCTGCTCACAAAGATTTGATTACTGGCTTATCAACTGCTGGTGATGGACTTTCCTGTGAAGATGTTTCCATTCTTTCAGATGATGATGTTATTCAGAGAAGCACATTTACATTCGGTGAAGTAATTACTTTCAAGTTCAAAAACATTGAAGGATTTAATGAAGAAAATGGAAATGTCTTTCCAGGAATGAGTATTTTAATCAAAGACAGTCAGAACAATGTTGTTTTACAGAATGATGATGTTTATACAAATTATTCTGAAGGAATAAAACTTTCCCCCATAGTTTTAACGGCGGAAGCAACTCTCGCAAGACCAATTCATTCGGGAAAACAATATAATCTGCTGATTAAAATATGGGATAAAAAAGGTGACGGAAAATTTTCAGCAGAGATGAGCTTTGATGTAAAACCAAATGATAAAATTTCTGTTTCAAAAAACAACTGCAATTATGATGAAGTGTATCTGTTTTCTGAAAAAAATAATAAGGTGATAACTGACAATTCCATTCAGTTTGGAGAGAATGTATTCCTGATTTTTGAAGGAGTAAAAGAATTTGTCGAAGAAACCGAAAAAATCTATCCTGGTTTAAGCTTAATTATTAAGGATAATAAAGATGAAGTAATATTAAGCAACGAGGATTTATTCAGGGAGTATGAACAATCCGGTATAGAAGCCAGCATATTCAAAGACAGAGTTTCTGCTAATTTCTGGTTTAATGGTTCAGAGGTTAATAATCCTTTATCACTCGAAGCAAAACTTTGGGATAAAAAAAGTGATAAGTTTATTTCAGTAAAAACAAGTTTGAACCTTAAATAAATAAATTAGTAAAGTTCACATAATCATCATTGCGGAGCATCAGCAGTATATTTTTGATTTACAGCTTCGGCAGTTTCAATGTTTTCAATTCCCGAAATTCTTTTCGCCAAAGATTTTCCATCAAGTTTATGATATTCCAGAACTTCAAGCGGAGTTCCGCATTCCGGGTATTCTTTCAAACCAAGGTTTATAAATTCTCTGCCACTAATTTCACCAATTTCCACTAATGCATTTAAAATTCTATCACCAAGTCCTCCAACAGCAGAATGATCTTCTAAAACAAAAATTCTTTTTTGATCTTTTATAATTTCTTTCAGCCAATTTAAATCTATTTTATTAAGCCACGGCATATTCACAACCTTTAAACCGAATCCGATTTTTTTCAGATAATCTGCTGCAACTAAAGCTTCGTGAAGCATTACAGGTCCGTAACCAAACAGTATTGCATCATTGCCCTCTGTTAATGTTGCTCCAACACCAACCTGAAATTTGTAATTTTCTGGAAGTTGAATTCTTTCAGGAGAAGGACCAATTACTAATCGTAAAACACAGTTTTCTTCAGTAACATTTATACAATAATCAGTAGCCCATTTAGTTTCCTGTGCATTGCAAGGTTGAATGATTGTAACATTTGGCAGCGCACCAAATAATGAAATATCTCTGACGCTTTGATGTGATTTTCCCGGACCAGCAGGAATCATTCCTGCAAAGTGACAAGTGTAAATTATTTTTGTCTTCTCGCCGGCATTATTATAAATCTGTTCATTTGCTCTTGCTGCGAGAAAACTTGCAAATGTGTTAACTATCGGAATCAATCCCATTCTTGCCAAACCACCAGCCATTGAAACCATATCTTGTTCAGCAATTCCGTTTTCAATAAATCTGTCGGGATAGGTTTTTTCAAAATTACGAAGTTTACAATCAGCGGATAAATCTCCATCAAGCACAACAAATTTCTTATTAGTTTTTCCAAGTTCGACTAAAGCTTCACCATAAGCATCTGTAACAAATTCTTTATCAAGTTTTGTTGCAACCCTTCCTTCGGTTTTATTTTCCGGTATTTCAATTTTACTTATGCCTATTTCAGCAGCGAGCTTGTTTATTGATTCTGATAATTCACTCAACCCTTTAATATAACTTTCGTCATCAGGTGCACCAGAGTGCCATTTGTAAAGTGTTTTTCCCTGAAAAGTTTCAGTCAATGGTTTTTCCATAAAGGAAACACCGCGACCTTTTATTGTATCTGCAATAATCATCTTTGGTTTGTCTGTAACTTTTTTCAGAGAATCAAAAGTATCTTTAAGCTCATTAAAATCGTGTCCGTTTATTCTTACAACATACCAACCGAATGCTGAAACTTTTGTAACAACATCTTCAATATTGTTTACATCAGCAACAAGCATATCTGTCTGATACTTGTTGTGATCCATAATTGCTGTAACATTATTCACTTTCTGATGAGCCGTTGCCTGAAGTGATTCCCAAATTTGTCCTTCCTGAAATTCTCCATCGCCTGTTAAAACATAAACATTACCTTTGTTTTTATTATAGGTTTTAGCCCAGGCCATTCCTTTTGCTTTTGATATTCCCATTCCGAGAGAACCTGTACTTGCTTCAATTCCTGGCTGACGAACTTCAGGGTGTCCATCAAGTCCGTGTAATCTTCTTAACATTAAAAGCTTATCTTCTGGAATAATTCCAAGTGCGTAAAACAAAGAATAAAGTCCGGGAACATCGTGACCTTTTGATGAGAAATAAATATCACGATCAGGAGAATCAAGTCCGACTTCAAGCACATTTAGTTCATTCAGGTATAAGTAAGTAACAATATCCATTGCACTGAGTGATGACCCCAAGTGACCTGAACCAGCTTTTTTAACAGCAACAAGAGTATTGTAGCGGCACATATCGGCAAAGAGTTTCATTCTTTTTGCCCAGTCGCCGTTATGAGATTTAACTTTATCAAATTCTGATTTCCTGATGAGATTGTAATACATTTATTCTCCGATGAGTTTTATATTCTTATTTAACTGACACAAAAATATTATTGATGTGTGAGAAATGATAAGCTTATTATCACAATAAACTTTAATTTTTTGTTAAGTTTGTAAAAAACTTTGTTTGAAATGGATAAAAAATTTGAAGAGCTGATAAATTTTTACAAAGAAGTTGATAATCTGACTTCTAAGTTGAATGAAAGACACAAAACGAGACTAAAATGTAAAGCCGGTTGTTTTTCCTGCTGTGTTGATAACATTACTGTTTTCGAAGTCGAAGCGGAATTTATTAAGAAGAATAATGTAGATTTGTTAAAAAGCGAACTACCTCATCCTCAGGGATTCTGCGCATTCTTAAACGATAAAGGTGAGTGCCGGATTTATGAACATCGTCCGTATGTATGCAGAACTCAGGGTTTACCACTTCGCTGGCTTGAAGAAATTAATGAAGAGGAGCTTATTGATATGCGTGATATTTGTCCATTGAATGAAGAAGGCGAACCGATAGTAAATCTTAAAATTGAAGATTGCTGGACAATAGGTCCGTTTGAAGAAAAGCTCGCTGCAATTCAAAGTAACTATGAAAAACAAACAACGACAGAAAACAAAATGACAAGAGTTGAATTGAGGAAGTTGTTTGATGTAAGTTAATCTATTAAATGCTCGGTCTTTTATAATATTGATTTACTGATGTACTTCACATGCTTCAAGAATATTTCCATCCGGATCATAGATCTGAAAAAACTTAACAACTTCATCCTCAATGATTTCGCTAACATCAACACCGTTATTCAGCAATTCATTTCGGGAAGCTTTTGCATCAAGTGTTCTGAAGATTGGATAAGATGCAGTGTTTTTATTGCTGTGAATTTTTTCATCTGTTTGCCATAAAGTTAAACTTGTCGGACTTCCGGTATCCATTACTACGAGTTTAAGATTTGAATCATCCCAGATAGGAGTTAATCCCAACTTTTCAGAGTACCACTTTTTAGAAAGATTAACATCCGACACGCGTATAATTACAGTGTCAATACCTTGTAATAATTTTTTATCTGTCATTATTATCACCTTCTTTTATTTGATTAAAATTAAATCAAAGTTAATACACTGTTTAATTCAGAGCAAAATTAAATTAAAAAATTTTTATATACGGCTTTAACTAATTTTGATCGGCTCAAAAACAACCACACAATGCATACAATAATTTCAAAATACAATTGCAATTACCCAAATCAGTGATTATGTTCTCAAGCGAAACTAATCCAATTTCATAAAAACATTAGAAACCCTTATGAGTATTGATAAATTAAGTTTGTATGATTTCATCGCTGTGTTAATGCCGGGAATTTTTTTTCTTATATGCACAGAAATGATTTTTAATCTTGCCTCATCGGAGTTAGTTATTCCGGAAGGAAACAACCTCCCGCTTCTCTTATTGCTTATTGTTTTTGGTTACATAACCGGAATTTTACTTCAGGGTTTGAGCCAAACTATTACAGACAGAATATTAAAACTTTTTTGGAAAGGTCAGTTATCAGAAAAATGGTTGATGGATAATAATCAATTTCTTTCAGATGATTACAAGAAAATATTCTGGGAAAAAGTTAAACTGAAATTAAATCGCTCCAAGCCAACAGGAAATGAACAGGGAATAAGAAAAAATAATCGCGAAATATTTTCACTTATAGTCAAGTTAGTCGAGCGTGAAAAATATAGTGATAAAATTCAAATTTTTATTGCTCAGTTTAGTTTTTTTAGATCTCTTCTTACTGTCTTCAGCATATTGCTAAGCTTTCTTGTATTTAAATATTTCAGCTATGGAAATTTCACCAGGATTGAAATTATGATTCTGGTTTTTTCATTAATTGGTTTATTGATTTCATATTCGGGTGTAAAGAAACGTAATGAAGATTTTGTAAGAGCAACACTCGATGCTTTTATAATTTAGTGAATTATGAAAATTAAATTTTCTAAAAATAAAAGCGAGTCATTTGCTGACCCGCTTTTGTGTATCACTACTACTTGCATCCGGGTGGGATTGATAGAGGGCTATTTAATTAAGGTCATCTTTCTTGTGAAATTCAAACCACCGGCAGATAGCTTATAAAAATAATTTCCGCTTGATAAAGAAGAAGCATCAAAAACTACTTCATAACTGCCCGCAGGTTTTTCTTCATCAACCAATGTTGCAACTTCATTTCCAAGAATATCATAAACCTTTAATGTTTGCCAGCTGCTGACTGGCGACTGCCAACTAATTTTTGTTGTTGGGTTAAATGGATTTGGATAGTTCTGATCAAGTGAAAAGTTAACTAATTGTAATTGATTACCAGCAACAGATGTAGCTCCCGGCCATTGAATGTCTGTAAAATTTGTGTTGTGAGAAAAATTCTCTGTCCAGTCTCCAGTTGAAGAATTGAAAGTTAATCTCCAGGCGTGATCAACAGGTGGAGCGTTATAGCTACCGTTTCCATTGTGGTCCGCATAAAAATCAATGTTATAGTTATTATTTAAATCAAATCCCGGAATAAAAACTTTGAAATTTGGTACAAGAATCTGTGGCAGCGTAAATCTTCCAACCTCTTCAGAGTTATCTGTTTTGACTACTCTTAATTCGAAAAGCTGACCGAGGTGAGGTGTCATCGAATTCAAATTAACAGTTAGTAAGTATTTCCAGTTAATATCCTGAAAAGATGTGTTATGAGTAAATGAGAGGTCGATATTTCCAGCAGTGTAATTAAAACTTAACTTCCAGGCATGGTCAACCGGTGGGATATCATATAAACCATTACCATTGTGGTCAGCGTAAAATTCTACGCTGTGGTCTCCTGGTTCTGATAATCCGATAATTTGCACAGAGAAAGATGAAGATGGTATTGATGGAATTTTAATTCTTCCGATTTCTTTTTCAAGGGAACTGTTTTCAACTTTTAATTCTAATAACTGACCAATGTGCGGAGTCATTCCCGAAAAGTTTACAGTTAAAATATACTGCCACTTGATATCCGTAAAAATGGCATTGTGTGAAAAGTTTAATGTATCATTTCCCAATGCATTATTAAGGTTTAATCTCCAGGCATGATCCGTTGGTGGTGCATCATACAAGCCATTCGAATTGTGATCAGCAAAAAAATCTAAAAAATAACTTCCACCAACCTCTACAGCAGGAAGCGTAACACTGAAATTAGCTGAAGATATGAGCGTAACAATCCGGTTTGTTTCCCGTAAGGTACTTTTATCAATTACTCTGAGATAAAGATTCTGATTAAGGTGTGGAGACATATTTGAAAAATTAATAGTGACATTTTCATTTTGTGTAGATGCAAAATTCAATCCTGATAAAATTATCAGTATGATATAGAAATACTTTTTGAAAAATATGTTATTCATTTTACGCTCCTTTTTAATTTTAATTAATTATTTAATGCGCCCTGATCTATCCATTTTGCGATGCTGTCTATTGTTGCGGCTGGTAATGGTGAGCCATTTAGCGGCATTCTTGGATTAACATCACCCTTAAGAATTTTTATAATTAAACTGTTTGAACTGTTTCCCGCCTCAACTCTTTTAAACTGAGGAAATAAAACACTTTGAACTCCTACAAGATTGTTAAAAGCTACTCCGGCTTCTAATGTTAAACCGCCTTGATTCCCTGCTGATGAATGACATTGAGCGCCAAGACAATTATTGAAAACCTTTACCTGAATATCACTGAACTTTGCCAGTGGTGCAGTTGAGTTATTTGGTGACGGATTAGTAACGCTTTCTTCATCAGAACATGAAAAAAACACTAATGATATTGCAAAGACAAAAAAGATCGATGAAAATTTCCTGATGAACATTTTAACCTCCTATTATTATAATATAACAAATAGCAGAAGGTGAAAATCGGAGATTCGCCTTCTGCTGGTTTGTCAAAATAGTTTACTTCAATAACATCATTTTTCTTACTAAGATCTGGCTTCCACTCTCAAGCCTGTAAAGGTATAAACCAGAGCTTAATCCTGCCCCATCAAACTGAACCTGATAACTTCCTTTGCTTAGATTTGAGTTAACAAGTGTTGCCACTTCTTCTCCGATTGAATTAAAAACTTTTAATGTTACCTGCTGATTCTCAGGTATTGAGAAAGATATTGTGGTTGTTGGGTTAAACGGATTCGGATAATTCTGATTAAGTACATAATTATTTATTGTAATTGGCTGCTCACCAACATTTGTTGGTGTTGAAGCCAACAATCTTATCTGAAGTGCTGTTTTGTTTGATGATGCATCAGTTGCGGACCAAACTATTACCGGCTGACCACTGCTTAGTTGTGAAGCAGTTATGAAGTTGAAATTAAGATCAACAATAATTGTTTGTGCATTTATGCTATAAACTCCTGACGGAAGCTGAATTGAATTTCCGCTTACTGTTCCGGCAATACCGTTAATCTTAGAAAAATTATTTGAGTCTTCTATCTTTATTCTTAACGCAAGTAAAATGGAATTGGGGAGTCTTATCATTTTAACTTCAACGAAATTATCTACACTCAAATCAGAAAAAGAGATTGGCTGATTAGCGTGATTAAGAAACAAAGTGTTTGTATTTACAAAAATTGTTAGTCCGTTTAATTCAATATTATCAGAGTTAATTGCAGTTATTCTTCCGAATATTTCAATATCTTCATTGTTTTCTAATTTAATTCTAATTGCTTTTACTGAAGTTGAACTGGTTCGCACACCCTTAACCTCTACTAACTGACCTGCTTGTAATGAAGAATAACTGATAGGATTGTTCTGATGATCAAACACCTTAGTTGATGAGTCAACATCAAAAGTAATTCCTGCAACTTGAAGTGATGAATTGTTTAATTCCGTTATTGTGCCTCTTACCTCAACTTCATTATTTATAAAATCCTCCATCTTTACTCTCAAAGCATAATGTGAACCATCTTGTCCTTTAACTCCTTTTACTTCTACAAGCATACCGACTGTAAAGAAACTGATTGTTGTTGGCATTCGGTTATGGTCAAGAAAAACAGTGTTTGTGTCAGTGTTGAATAAAATTCCACCAACTGTAATATCGTTACCATTTATATTTTCTATCTTTGCTTTGATTTCGATCTGGCTTTGAGGATTATCTTCAAGCTTTATTCTCACGGCAAGAAATGTATTGTCTGGTTGTTTGAATGCTTTTACTTCAACTCTATCACCAACATTGAGTTGAGAAAATGCTATCAGTAAATTATTTCTATCAAGAATAACTGTTTGAGAATTAACGAAAAACTCCCACTGACCTATAATTATACTATTTGTTGATTTTGATTCAATTAATCCGGTTACCTCCATTTCATTGCCGTGCTGATGATTATCATCTTCCGCTTTTACTCTTGTTGCAAGAAAATCTCCGTTAGATTGAAGCAATGCTTTTACTTCCAGCAGCATTCCAACCTGTATCATATCAAATGAAAATGGATTTCCTCTCCGACCTCTGAAAACAGTATTTGCATCAACTAAAAATGTTGTACCATTTATATCAAAAGAATTTGTTCCTTTTGATGATACATAACCTGTTAATTCAATTTCATTTGAATTATTAGGAACATCTTCCCATTTTACTCGTGTTGCAAGGTAAGTTCCATCGCCTCTGCTGTTACCTTTTACCTGTACCAGGTCATTCAGTTGAAAAAAAGAAAATTGCACGATGCTGCCATTCGGTCCTCTGAGTTCTGTGTTCTGATTAACATAAAAAGTATAACCTTGAACAACCAACCAATCGTTGCCGAGTTGTGTAATATTTCCTGTTACTTCAAGATCTTCAGCAAATAGGTTTGTGTTGAAAAGAAGCAATGCTGAAATAAATAATGCTTTAACTGTATTATTAAAGCAAATACGGATGTTTTGTGGTTTCATTTTTTCGTTCCTCTTTTTTGTTTATATTCTTTGAAACAAGTAGTGATAAACACAATTAAATCGTGACAAAAAGAAAAGAATTAAGAATGATTAAAAACACTCACTTTTGAATAAAGGGGTATTGAATGCTGATTGTTAAGCTATCTTATAACTAACTCAGAAATATCTTACACTGTTAAGAAATGAGACTATAAAAATTTTTTACACTTTGGAAGTATTACTTGTAAAAGATGGTCATTTATTAGTTTTTATTAAATATTCAAAACTTTTTAAAAGTAATAGAAAGCAAAATCCGTGGCATATCAATTGTAAAATACAGATGGTTTATTGTGATAATACCAAATTAAAACAGGGAAAGTGAAAGACTTAATTCATAAAAACATAAAAGAAGTTGTTCAGAATTATTTCAGAAAATCAGATTTACAGGAATTTAACTCATTCTGCGAACAACTTGAATACAAAACCTCTCCGAAAGAAGAAGCTGCGGATACAAATAATAAAAGCAGTCTGATTTTTAAAACTCAGACCGATTTACTTATTACTTTTGCTTCAAACCGGCTTGCTCAGGAAAAGCTAATTGCTCTTTTACTACACTTAAGTAAAACAGCTATAACAATTGGTGAGTTTTCTACCTCAATTGAAATTGCAGAAAAGCTTTCTGAAATAACTGAAGCTGAAAAGGATTATGAAAACATTCTTGCAAATGCTTTGCTTACAATTGGAGAAATTAAAAGCAGACAAGCAGACTGGGAAACCGCATTTAATCATTTAAGAAAAGCAAAAGAATTATTCCTGAAGAAGAAAGATTATTCCGGTGCTGCAAGATGTGAAAATATAATCGGAACAATCTATGGAGATATGGGCGATCTCAAACAAGCTGTGGAATCTTTTGAAGCAGCTCTTGATCTGGCTCAGGATAAAGAAGATTTTATGATGCAGGGAAAAGTTGAAATTAATCTTGGAATTGTTAATACAATTCTCGGCAAATACGATACAGCACTTTCATATTTCAGAAGAAGTTTGCTAAGTTTTGAAAAAGTTGGCGACTTTATGCGAATAGCAGAAATTCATCAGAACCTCTCGATGGTTTATCTGAAAAAGGAAGATTATGATCTTGCATCAAAAGAAGTTGATGAAGCAATTTCTGCATCAAGAAAAATTAATTATCTGCAGGAGTTGGGAATTTCTTATATCACAAAAGCTCTTATCGGAACAAAGACATTTGATTTCGAGCTCGCAAATGCATTTTCAGATAAAGCAATGGAAGTTGCTTATAAGTTAAGCGACAAACTGACAATTGCAGAAGTTTATAGAATTAAAGGTATTATTCAGAGAAATCTTAAAAACTATACTCTTGCAGAAAATTTTCTGCTAACAAGTTTGCGCTTGAATAAAGAGGCCGGTAATCAGTTGAATGTGGCAGAAACTTCTAATGAACTGGGTTTACTATACAGAGATATGGGAAGAATAAAAGAGAGTGAACAGCGATTTAAAGATGCACTGGATTATTATCGTGAAATTGAAGCAGAACCGGAAATAGCAGAGATTGAAGCAGTAATGAAATTACTGAAATAATTTTTTCTTGGCTCTCCCCCTAATATGTTCGGGAAAAAGGGTTGCTTTTAACGCTTGCAACCCTTTTTCAGTTTAAAAATGTTTAATTAAAATCCCCGCATTCCACTCATCATTATACCACCAAGAGCAATGGCTCCAACAACAGCTCCGATAATGAAGTAAATTACAATCGTGATGATAATTACAACAACGGTATATCCAACAACTTTATCTGAAGGAGAACCTTTGACTATGTTTAATCCAAGATAAAGAAGATATAATGAATAAAGTCCGAGTATTCCAAGAATTGCTAATACAGGAATTATCTGAAAAATTCCTGCAACCCAAACAGCAGTATAGGAGTAAACAACAACTTTTAATGAACTGACCATATCTTTCGTTGCGCCGAAAGAAGGAGCCAGCGCATCAACAATAAATGCCACGAGATAAATTCCGGCAAGTGATAACACATAGTAAAGAACTGCGTATATCAATCCATTAACAATTGGAACTTTGAATGAACCAAATGGACCAAGAGATATTCCAATAAATGATTGTCCTATAAATCCTGCTACAGCAGGAATCAGTGCAAGAATGAGAGCATACTTTGTGAATAAATCAGCAACAGTGCTTTGTTCGTTCTTAATTACTTCCCATTCTGTTTTAGGTGAAATGAGAATGTTTTTTGCTCTTTCGAATAAGTTCATATTACGCTCCTCTATTGATTGATGAATAAGGTTATTTTTCTATTCCAAAATCTTTCATCCCCTCGAGTTTTCCGATGTCTATCATATCAAGTGCAGCTTTCATTTCATCCATTGAAACATTATCGCCATTGATTTCGACCACAAATCTTTTTGCAACCAAAACAGAGATGTCACCATTCTGATATTTATTATTATATTTTTCGTAACCTTTATTGCCTTTATAAGTAAAAGTTTTTTCATATCCATCATCAGTTTCTTTATCTATTTCAGTCATATACCAACCATAAGCTGCAAATGCGCTCAGTCCTGTAACACTTCCAAGATCTGTTATTTCAATATCTATACGCTTATTTCCCTGTTCTTCTCTGTAATCAGCATCAGCTTTAGAAATATTTATTCCCATTGCAGATGATTTTTCACCGCTTGCATTTGTTCTTTTCAGTGTTCCGATTTGTTCGGGCAGTAATGATTTAAGATCGCGGAAATCGACTGGATTAACTTTCTTCCCTTCATTAAAAGATTCGGAAAGATTTTTCATGCTCTCAGCAAAATTTTCAAGATCGCCTTTGTTATCGCCGGATTCAGATTTATTTGTTTGATTTTCCGGATTTTGTTTGTTCTCCCCACAACCAAAAATAATGAACAGAGCAATAGATAAAGTGACCAAAAATCTTTTTATCATTTTTGCCTCCCAAATGATATTGGTTAAGAAGTGTATAGTTTATGCACAAGAAACTTAAATAAATTATCTATTCATCTCAATAGTTTCAGAACGAATATTTCAGTCGTGCGAAAATTGAATTGCCAAAGCTTCCGTATTGAGAATATTCATCTCCTTCAAAAAGCAGAGCAATAAGATATAAATCAAGATTAGTAACAATGGAATAAGATAATGAAGGAACTATCACATAAGATTTATCATCCGGATTTAAGATTGTAAATATACCTGCTCTTGTTAAGGGAGAAATGTTGTAAGAAAATTCCTGAAACAAAGATAATCTTGAAGGAGATAATAATCCCAACTCATTTGCTTCCTGTGTGAATTGAGAAGTAAAGGTTTTAACGCCAATGTTGTTATATAAAATTTCAGTGTGGATGTAGAATGAATTTGGAAAAGTATAATCGCCTGAAAGTACAATTGAGATTTGGTTCTGATTATTATATGACACAGGTAAAAGATTAAAAGAAGAATAAAATGTTTCATATTCAGTAAGTCTTTTTGATTTTTCCTGAAATGTAATTTCTCCTCTGAAACCAGCATCAGCAATATCACCCACCCAACTGAAGCCGGCAATCCAACGATGATTTTTTAATCCGGCTAAAAAATTAAAATCATAATCAAAAGCATTAAGTGAAATCAGACCGGCGGCAGTTAGTTTATTCTTTTCTCTTGTTGGTGCAATGGCAAATTCAACTTTACTGATTGCTCCGGTGTAATACTGAAGTCGCAGAGCATCGTTGCCCGGGTATTCTTCATAATCAAAATCAAGGATGGAAAGAGGATTGAATAAATCAGTTGGATTCCAAACCCAGCTTGTTCCCCAGGCAATTCTCTGCCTTCCCAAAGTTATCTGAAATTGATTTGCATTGTAATCGAAGTAAAGTCTGTCAACTTCAGCATAACCGATTGATTTATTTGTATTCCATAACATCCAATCGAGATTAAACAAAGGTTGCTTTGTTTTAATCAGAGAGGAAAATTCCGGAAGCTTTTCAATGCTGCTTCCGAAGAATGTGCGAAAACGAAATTCACCTATCAGAGCAAACGAATCATCAAAAAAATATTTTGTATTTATGCGGTTATGAAGAATATGATCATAAGTTCTCTCAGAAAGCTGCGGATATTTAGAAGTGTTAAACAGATATTTTGCATATCCGCCAAACTCAAAATTGCTTTGTGCAAATGAGTTGAAAGTTATGCTAAATATTAAAACAATAAAGTGCTTACTAAGAAATCTCATTAAATATTTCTTTCTTAAAAAAAAGATTTTCTCAAAATCATTAAGGATTTACTTAGTTCATCAAAACATCTTTTTCAATTTTTCCGTCGCGAAGCTGAATTACACGATGAGCCCTTCTGATAACTTTTTCATCGTGAGTTGAAAAAATAAAGGTCATCTTATGCTCTTTATTCAGCTTTTCCATTAAATCAAGCAGAGATTCAGCCGAAACAGAATCAAGATTCGCAGTTGGTTCATCAGCAAGCACAAACGATGGAGTTGAAGCCAAAGCTCTTGCTACAGCAACTCTTTGCTGCTGTCCGCCTGAGAGTTCTGTTGGAAAATTATTTATTCTGTCTTTTAATCCAACCGCATCAAGAAAATCAATTGCACGCTTTTCTCTTTCAGACTTTGATATATTCTGAAGAAGCATAATGAATTCAACATTTTCTTTTGCAGTAAAAACCGGGATAAGATTATATGCCTGAAATACAAATCCGATATGATGAAGGCGAAAATTTATTAATTCATCTTCTTTGTAAGTTGAAATATCTGTTCCATCAACCACTATCTTTCCGGAAGTTGGCTGATCAAGTCCGCCGATTAAATTAAGCAAAGTAGTTTTTCCCGAACCGGAAGGACCAACAATCGCAGTAAATTCTCCTTTATCAATTTGCAGGTCAACATTGTCAACCGCTTTAACCGGAACGATAGTTTCATCATAGATTTTTGTTACGCCATATAATTCGATTAGCTTCATATTTTCCTCAATAAGTTCTTATTGCTGTTGCCGGCTTTAACCTAATTGCTTTGATTGCCGGATAAATAGCTGCAATTATAGCCGAAAGGATAATCATTAATGTAAGAATAGGATAAAATGTTAAAGGAAGAACCGGATATAAAACAGTTGAAATACTAAATTGCGAAAGACCTTCTGTAAACGCCGAAAGATTAATACCTGTTGAGCTTACAATTGCAATAATAATTGCACCGAATATCAGTCCGGCTATTCCACCGACTAAAGACAAAGCAATAGTTTCAAGAGTTATCATTACAAATATTCTGCTTCGTTTCATTCCAAGAGCAATTAAAATTCCTATCTCACGGATTCTTTCGATTACAGACATAAGCATTGTGTTTGTAATTCCAAACAGCAGAGCAAATAAAATTATTCCCATAAAAAAGTAAAGTTGAATATCAAGAATATCATAATAGATTTTTATTTCGGGAGAAAGAAGTTTCCAATCCTTTACAGACAAAACCGGATAACTTTTAGAAAGTTTAGCAAAAACAGAATCCACTTGTTGAAACGATTTTAAGCGCAGAACAATTTCGTGTGAAAAAGCTGATTGATTTAATAATTCAAATAATTCCCGCTGATTAATAAAAACAACTGATTGATCATAAATAGAAGACTCGGTCTTAAAAATTCCCGTTACCCGGAAAGCGGCATAAACAATATTACCATCAAAGTCCTGAAAACTTAAAACTATTTTAGATTTAAGTTTAACATCGAGATTATCAGCCAGCTTTTTTCCGATTACAATTTGTGATGGAATGTCTGATTCAAAATAATTTCCTTCAATAATCTGGTTGTGAATTGAAGTTACTTTTTTTTCTTCGTCAGGAATTATGCCTGTGATTTTAACTCCGCGTGAAGATGTTGGCGAAGAGCACATTGCTTCGATAATAACGCGAGAAGAAATTCCTGAAACTTCAGAAATATTTTTAATATTACTTACAACGCTCTGAAAATCAGGAATGGTGTCAGTAATAATTTTTTCATCTTCAAATTTTGGCGAATGAATCTGAATATGACCAAGTTCCCTGTCAATAGTGGTATTAATCAGCGAATCGTACATTCCATACATTACAGCACTAGCAAAAAGCCCACAGCTTAATCCGGCTGTAATTGCTGCAATAACAATCAAACTTCTTTTTTTATTTCTCCAGATATTTCTCCAGGCAAGAATAAATAACATTTTAACCTCTTAATGCCACAGAAGGCTTTAGTCTTCTGATAAAGTTTATCGGATAAAAGGCAGAAAGAATTGCAATAGCAAAGACAGTCCAGATTTGTGCAAAATACATTCCGCTGTAAAGTGCAAAAGGAATAATAGGATCAAATCCCCATTCAAGAATTGCTTCAGCAGTTTCACCGGTGAGAGGAATTGGGTGATGAACAAGATAAAGCAGAATAGGAATGCTTACTAATGCTCCGGCAGTAACACCGATGAACGAGACGAAAATAGTTTCCAGTGTGGTAACTAATGCGAGTTTCCATTTCTTCATTCCGATTGAAATCAGTATTCCGAATTCTTTTACTCTCTCGGCAGTCATCATCACAATTGTTCCGAAAATTCCGAAAGCAATAACCACATATAAAATTCCTAACATAATAATTCCCGAGGCATTATCAATCTGAATTGACTGAACAAGTTCAGGAGAAAGTTCTGCCCAATCCATTATTTCGTGTGAATCATCAAAGAAATTTTTCAGAAAAGTTTTTACTGACTCAATTTCATTTGCATCATTAAGAATGATTGAAAGCGATGTTATTCTGTCAAAAGCAGAGAAATGTTGCTGGGCAAAGTTTAAAGAAAGATATGTAAAGGATTTATTCTGTTCAGGAATAGCAAAGCGCACAATACCAATAACCGGAATAACTGCCGCTGCTGAAATACCATGAAAACCTTGTCCATATAGAACCACTGAATCACCAACATTAATATTGAGTAATTTCGCAAGTCCTTCGGCAAGTAAAATTCCTTTTGAATTTTCATTAAGGTAGCTGCCATCGGTTATTTTATCTTTTAACTTCGTTACTTCATTTTCCAAGTCAGGATTAATTCCGGTAACCTGAACAACTCTGCTTACTTTTCCGAAAGAGATTAAGGAGTATGTTTCGAGTCTTGGGATAATGTGAATAATATTTTTATTTTCTTTTAACTTGTGCATTACTGCTTCATCAAAAAGCATGCTTTCTTCTAGAGAGCGTTTTTCCCAGAAATCTTTGCCGTGAATCTGTATATGGCCTGTATATAATCTGACTGACGAATCAATCATATAATCATAGTAACCTTTTTGCATTGATCGCATAATAAGTGAAAGTATAACTGCAAAAAAAACTGATGCAGCAGCAATCAAAGTGCGTTTTTTATTCCGCCAGAGATTTCTCCATGCAAGTTTGATGTATGTTGTCATCTTACTTTTTTCATATTCTGTTCAGAGAAAAATGACTCATCAATTTTTATATTAAACTGAATTTTATTGTAATCCATTATGGTTTTATTCCCGGGTTTATCAAGAGGAATCATCTCCCAATGAGTAAATATTTTTCTTCCGTCCATTAGTTTAAGGTCAGAACCAATAAACTTTTTTACAACTTTGTTTTCCTCATCATAATACTCAACGAGTGGTTGAAGATATGTGTCTTTTGTAATCCAGGTAATAATTTTACTCCACACAACTCCCGCCTGAGGTTTAGGAGTAAGTTGAATTTTATAACAGTTATAACCATCAAGCTTTTCATCACCAATAATTTGATGAGAATAGTCATTGATAACGGATGATTCTCTTACCAGATCATCATTGGTAAAATCGCTGCCCATCCAGCTTTGAAGCATCATAGAAGGAGGAATTTTAATTACTTTCTGTGCTGATGGAAGCCAATTCCACACCTCATTTTTTCTTTTAAGTGTAACTGTTCCTTTATCCCGGGCAGGAGAAGTTATAAGAATTAAAGCGTAGTCAGGTTCTAAAGCCCAGACTTTCATTGACATTTCACGAGTCCAGTTTGGTTTAACAATTTTCATCGTCATTTCAGTATAGCTCGATTTGGCACGCATAAGCTCATCAGCTTTCTTTACAATCTCTGTTGCATTCTGAGCAAAGCCCCGATTTAAAATTAAGACTATTGAAATGAAAATTATTTTGAGGCAGGATGTTGTTTTTTTATTTATCATAATAAAAAATGGTTTAATGAACTTTTAAAATCTGCTATTCAAACTTATTAAGAACTTAATGTACTTTGAATAAAAATCGGTCGAGTTGAAAAGCAATGTGACTTTAACCACTTTGTATTTATTCAAAGGGCAACATAAATTTTGATAAGTAAAAATTATCAGGAAAGGAAATAGAAAATGATTAGCAAAGAATTATTAGAAATTTTAGTATGTCCGGAAACCAAGGCAGAATTGGTTCTTGACGGAAATTTTCTTGTTTCAACTGACAGGAATACAAGACGAAGATATCGGATAGAAGATGATATCCCTATTATGCTTATTGATGAGTCTGAACAGTTAACTTTGGAAGAATGGACAGAAATAATGAAGCGGCACGGAAAAAAGATTGATTAAAAAATGTATGAACTAAAAAAAGGTCTGGGCAAACCCAGACCCTTAAGTATTCACTTAATCTTACGAAATTTTTGTTCCAAGCACTTCTAAAAATTTTGCAATCCAATCCGGATGAGCTGGCCAAGCAGGTGCAGTAACAAGGTTCCCATCAACAAAAGCTTTATCAACAGGAATATCCTGATATTCGCCGCCAGCAGCATTTACTTCAGGACCAACAGCGGGATAACACGAAACTTTTCTCCCTTTTACTCCACCAGCCGCGGCAAGTAATTGAGCTCCGTGACAGATTGAAGCAACTGGTTTACCAGCATCAATAAAATGCTTTGTGTATTCGATTACTTTTTTATTTAACCGAATATATTCAGGAGCCCTTCCACCGGGAATTACAAGAGCATCATAATCGGCAGGATTAACATTATCAAATGTGAAATTTAATGCAAAATTGTGTCCCGGCTTTTCGCTGTAAGTTTGATCTCCTTCAAAATCGTGAACAGCGGTGCGAACTTTTTCGCCGGCTTTTTTATCAGGACAAACAGCGTGAACTTTGTGTCCAACTGCTTGTAGTGCCTGAAAAGGAACCATCACCTCGTAATCTTCAACGAAGTCGCCAACAAGCATTAAAATTTTTTTTGATGCCATAATAACCTCCTGTGTTTATTCTGGTTGTTGTTGAACAAGATATCTTTTAATTTTTTGTGTAGTAGTTTTTTCAAATTCAGTTTCTCTTATATAAAACTTTTTTATCTGTTTATAATTCGCTAATTCTTTGTTAACCTTTTTAATCTCTTCAGAGATTATGTTATTAACAAGTTCCGGAGTAATCTGAACATTATTTTTTTCGGAATACTCGATAAAAGCTTCAGCATCAGTAACAATCTGAACAGCAATCACTTCATCGTGCTTTTCATCCTTCTCACCATAAACCATACACTCCTGAATAAACGGACTTCTGTTAAGTAAATCTTCAATTTCTTCTGGAAAAACATTTTTGCCGTTATTGGCGATAATTACATTTTTCTTTCTGCCTGCGATATGCAGAAAACCATCTTCATCAAAGAAACCAAGATCTCCGGTTTTAAACCAACCATTCTCAAAAGCTTCCTGAGTGAGCTTCGGATTTTTATAATAGCCAAGCATTACATTATCACCCTTTATAAAAATTTCTCCAACACCATCCTGATCGGGATTATTAATCTTAATCTGAACCCCTGGCAATGGTAATCCCGCAGCATTATCTTTGAATGCATACAAACGGTTCAAAGCTACAATGGGAGCGGTTTCTGTCAGTCCATATCCCTGCACAAAGTTAAATCCGAATTCTCTCAAACCTTTTGCAACTTTCGGATCAGGTGCGGCTCCGCCTGCAATAAATAATCTTATTGAACCACCAAACCTTTTATGTAATTCACCAAAGACAATTTTCTTTGCACTCTTCCAACCAATAGCATCTGCGATGTTAGTTAATTTAACAAGCGGCGGAACAATTTTCGATTTTAACTTGTCTTCCTGAATTCCTTTATAAATTCTTTTGAACATTTTATCATAAAGAAGCGGAACACCGAGCAATATTGTTGCTTTAACTTTCTGAAGATCATCAACAACTGTTTTCAGAGACCTTGCATAATGAGCAGATGCACCAGCATATAATGGACACAAAAATCCACAAGTGCATTCATATGTATGATGAATTGGTAAAACAGAAAGGAAGCGATCTTCCGGACTTATTCTGATCATACTTGTCATTGCCATCAAATTTGCCGCAAGATTTTTCTGACTTAACATTACTCCTTTAGCTCTGCCAAGTGAACCCGATGTGAAAATTATTTCTGCCATCTCTGTTGGATCGATTTCCGGAAGTTTATCCAGATAAGCATTTTGTTTATTTATTAATTCAGTCATAGAAAAAACTTCATCATCACTTTTTTCTTCGTCCATACTTATCAGGTATTTCAGTTTTAAGAGCGAAGATTTTTTCTCAAGCAGCATTTCTTTGAATGTATTGGAGAAGACAATTGCTTTTGCATCTGATTCGTGTATGATGTTCAGAATCTCATTTGTAGTAAGATTTTTATCAATCGGAACTATGACCATATTAAATGTCATTGCAGTAAGGTATGTGATTCCCCATTGAACTCTGTTTTCGCCAATTACAGCTATATGATCTCTTGGCTTCAAACCAATTTCGAATAATGCTTTGCCAAACCTTAAGACAAAATCCCGCAATTCTTTATAAGTAGCTTTTGGAATCGGATAATCTGTCAGGTCTTCAAGTGCAATCTTATCCGAATACTCTTTCGCCGAGCGCAAAAGCATATCCTGAATAGATGAAATTTTGGGAACATCGTAAAGCGGATATTTTTTTATCATTAGTTTGCTCCTTGTTATAAAGTTTTCTGAATTGATACGGCGCCTCTTAAATCTCCCATCTGATAACCTTTTGCTTTATCATCAGGATAAATTTTGTTGATTACATCTTTAACTTGTGGAGAAATCTGTTCTTCTGTTCCATGGCAGTTCAAACATTCCGGTTGAACAAGAATTGGTTTCACGTAACGGACTTTCGAAATGCCATTCTCTTCCATCAATTCAACATACTCAGTCTCTGGTTTGATTTGATTTTTTGAATGCATTTCTTCAAACATCTTCAATACCTTTGATTCAAATTCATCCGGTACATTCATCGGATTTCTGTTTTTGAAGCTAACTCTTTTTATATAAATGCCTTTCGATATGCCGTAATTATTAGTTAACAGCTGTGCGGTATCAGAGCAAACAGAAACAGCACTGACAATTCCGTGAGTTTGAATTTCTTTTATCAGAACAGATTTGAGCGACTCCATAAAAGTCTTGGCATCTGAACGGAGTGTTGATTTAAGTTGCTCGGTAATTTCTGGTTTGGGTGTTTGTGTGCAGGAAATGAACAGAATGAATAAGCATAAAACGGAGAACAATAACTTTTTCATAAACATCTCTCCTTTCTGTTTCAAAAATAAAAATTTCGCTTATCAATAACATCTTATTGAAATAATATTTTTAAGTTTGAATAAAAGTTTGCAATTTATTTATATGAACAGGTTGAATCCTCAAAGCGGTCTTACACAAAAAGAGATCTTTAAATTCTGGCTTCCACTTGCTGCAACCTGGTTAATGATGTCGCTCGAAGGACCTTATTTAGCCGCTTTAATTGCCCGCTTGCCTGACCCCAAGTTTAATCTCGCAGCATACGGTGTTGCATTTTCCCTCGCTCTGATTGTCGAAGCTCCCGTTATTATGATGATGAGTGCATCAACGGCTTTAGTAAAAGATTGCAATTCATTTCTTGAACTAAGAAAATTTAATTATCGGCTGAGTCTTGCTCTTACATTCGCAATGATTGTGTTCAGCATTCCGCCAATTTTTTATTTCATTACTGAAAATTTAATCGGGCTTCCACACGCGGTTGCTTATTTAACCCATATAAGTATTATGCTGTTGATACCCTGGCCTGGTGCTATTGGTTACAGAAGATTTTATCAGGGAATTTTAATCAGGAATAACCAAACAAGATTTGTTGCTTTTGGAACAATTATAAGACTTCTTTCAATGTCAGCAGTAGCTTTAATGTTATATCTGTTTACTAAAATTCCCGGAGCGGCAGTTGGTGCTTCAGCATTATCATCTGCTGTGGTGATGGAAGCGATTGCAAGCAGAATAATGGCAAATAAGTTATTGAAAAAAATAAAATCCACTGAAGCCAATTATGAATCAAAGACTCATCTAACTCAAAAAAGTATTTTTACATTTTATTATCCACTCGCACTTACATCAATATTAACACTTGGAGTACAACCATTTGTAACATTCTTTATCGGACAAAGCAGAATGGCTCTTGAATCTTTTGCTGTTCTGCCGGTTGTTACTTCATTCGTTTTTATTTTCAGAGGACTTGGTCTTTCATATCAGGAGGTTGTGATTGCACTTATTGGTGACAAATTCGAACACTCATCACAAATCAAATCATTTGCTATTAAGCTTGCCTCTATTACTGCCGGAACATTAATGATTATTGCTTTTTCTCCTCTTAGAGATTTTTGGTTACAAAGTGTTTCAGGTTTAAGCACATCTCTTGCAGAATTTGCTCATCTGCCTTTAATGATAATGTCTTTCTTCCCTGCAATGACTGTCTTAATCAGTTTTGAACGAGCAATATTAGTGAAAATTAATCACACAAAAACTATAACTGCAGGTACTGCAACTGAATTTGTTTCGATAATAATTGTATTGGCAATTTGTATAAAGTACTTTGATTTTGTTGGCGCAGTAGCTGCCACAATTTCATTTGTGATAGGCAGAATGGCAGCCTGTGCTTATCTTTTCCCACCGGTTATAAAGGCATTGAATATTAAAGACTAATTGAGCATAATTGATTTATAAAGCAGAAGGAATTTATATGATTAAATTATTGTTTGTAATTATAACCATATCGCTTATTTCAATATTAGGTATATCACTTAATAAAGTGAGCTTAGATTCAAACAAAGCATTTAAAATGCTATCTGATTCAACAAAGAGTAAGGAGAAAATTATGGAAGAAAAAATCACAAGATCTGAAGAAGAGTGGAAAAAAATTTTAACTCCAGAACAATATCGGGTTCTTCGTGAAAAAGGAACAGAAAGAGCTTATTCCGGAGAATACTGGAATCACTTTGAAGAAGGAGTTTATAAATGTGCAGGTTGTGGTGCCGAGTTGTTTTCATCAGATACAAAATTTGATTCTCATTGCGGCTGGCCAAGTTATTTTACTCCGCTTGCCGGAGACAGAGTGATTTATAAAGAAGATAGAAGTTATGGAATGATTCGAACGGAAGTTCTCTGTGCTAAATGCGGCGGGCATCTTGGACATGTTTTTGATGACGGTCCTGATCCAACGGGATTAAGGTATTGTATTAATTCAGTTTCTTTAATTTTTGAAAAAAGACCTGAACAAAAGTAGCAGAAATGTTGTGTTAGTGGATAATATTCTTTTATATTGCTTTAAGTAATATGAAAAAAGTTTTATTCGTTTGCACACAAAATAGATTAAGAAGTCCAACTGCTGAAAAAATCTTCAGTAATTATGATGGAATAAAAGTCAAATCTGCCGGATTAGATCCACACGCAAGAACACATCTTACTCTAGAAATGATTAAATGGGCTGATATAATCTTTGCAATGGAAAAATCTCATCAGGAAAAAATTAAAAAGAAATATCAGAAGAATTTGAAAGGTAAGAAATTAATCTGTTTGAATATTCCCGATGAATATGATTATATGCAGACCGAATTGATTGAAGTGCTGAATGAAAAAGTTCCGAAACATCTTAAAGTTAATAAATAAAAAAGCCGTTCCTTCTTCAGAAACGGCTTTTAAAATAAATAACAATAAAATTTATTTTTCTGAGTGAGCTAACCAGTAACCACTGATGCTATAGATTTTAGAATCTGCCCAGGTTCTTACTTTGATTGTAAAACCATCTCTAGAAACAGACATTGCCTCAACATTAAATCTGCTGTTAGCATCTTTATCTGCATCAATCTGTGTTACAGATAAAAATATTGTTGGCTTTGTGTCGAACGGTTTTGGGAATTCAATGTCAATAGTCATTGTTCTTTCGCCGGTATTTTTATCCATATTATATCCGGCAACTGATGGATTAACCGACCAGGTTCCGCTCTGAACTTTTGTTTGAGCAGAAACCATTGCTGTTAATGCGATAAATATTGCTACTACTGCAATTAGTTTTTTCATATTGGGTTCTCCTTGCTATTGTGATTAAATGATGGATTTACAATTCAAATTTAGCAACTGATGTTTTTATTTACAAGGTAAACTATTTGTAAATGTTGTTTTATCATTTGTGTAAAATGGAATTAAATCTTTCAATCGAATTTCATCTCTCTTTTAATTATCTTAAATATAAATATTGAAAAAAATTATGATTGCCTTTTATAATGGAGAGTTTCTTCCTATTGAAAAAATTTCTATCTCTCCTTTTGATCGCGGTTTTTTATTTGCCGATGGTGTTTATGAAGCTCTTAGAACTTACAACAAAAAGTTATTTATGCTTCAGAAACATCTTGAAAGATTGAAATATAGCTCAGAGCAAATCAACATTAATTTTTCAGAGTTCAATCAATTAGAAAATATTATTTATCGTTGTTCAGAGCTAAATTCCCTTGATTCAGATTTCAGCGCTTACATCCAAATTACACGCGGAGTTTCCTTTCCAAGAACACATTACTACTCAAACCAGATAAAACCAAATTTATTTGTTTTTGTGTCACCACTAAAAAATCGGGAAAAGGAAATAAACGAAGGCGTAAGCGTAACTCTTGAACAAGATGTCAGATGGAGCAGATGTGATATTAAATCTATAGCATTGTTGCCGAATGTATTAGCAAATCATAAAGCAATAAGTGAAGGTCACTACGAAGCGGTTTTGTTCAGAGATAATTTTATTACAGAAGGTTCGCACACAAATTTTTTTGCTGTGAAGAATGATTCAATTATTACCGCACCACTTTCAAATTATATTCTGAATGGAGTTACACGAAGCATAATTTTTAATCTCTGCGAGGAAAACAATATTCAAATTATCGAAGAATATATTTTGCTGAATGAGATTTTCACTTACGATGAATTTTTTCTAACAGGCACAACCACAGAAATAACTCCTGTTGTTAAAATTGGTAACCGAATGGTTGGAGATGGAAAGCCGGGTAAATTGACAAGAAAAATTCAAAAGCTTTTTTATGAATTTGTGAGAAAACATTAAACGATGTCTGCTGTATCTACAAAAATATTTTTACTCACAGGTGAATGGTTTGATTATAAGGGAAAAAATTTAATTCGTCTGATTGGTACTTCAAACGAATTGGGCGCGGTGGAGGTTCTTATCTCCACCAATAAACCGGTTTTTTTCATCAAACGAAACTCTATTCTTAATCCTGTTGGGAAAACATATTTCAGAAAAGAAACCGATCTTAAGAATTTTGATTTTGAGGATGTTGATGCTTTATACTTTAACACACAGCAAGCTTTACAAAAACAGGAATCGGAGCTAAATGAATTAAATATTAAAACATATGAATCAGATGTTGATCCTTTAAGAAGATTTTTAATGGAAAAATTTATTTATGCCCAGCTTGAAATTGAAGGTGAGGCACAAAATAAAAACAATCTTACTCGTTTTGTTAATCCTAAAATCAAACCAGCAAAAGTTAATCCTGAATTTGTAATTGCTTCTCTTGATATCGAAACAGGAACAAATCAAATTTATTCAATAGCTGTTCACTTAACGGGAAGAAAAGGTGAGCTTAGAAAAGTTTTTATGATTGGAGCTGCACCTAAAAAATTCCCGGAGTTCATTTCATTTCATCAGAATGAAACCGAACTGCTCAATAGCTTTATCGCCTGGTTTAATGAAGTTGATCCGGATATAATTATTGGCTGGCATGTAGTCGGATTTGATTTATTATTTATTGAAAACAAATGCAACGAATTAAACATTCCTCTCAGTATTGCCAGAGCAAATGGTAGAGTAACAATCAGAGCTAAAAAGCCATCCGGGTTTTTTGCAAACATAACCGGAAGAATTATTATTGATGGACCATCTTCTCTTCGCGCTTCTTTCTTTAACTTTGAAGACTTTAAACTTGAAACCGTTGCACAAGAACTGCTTGGAACCGGAAAAACAATTAATCCCGACAAGAAAAAAGTAGATGAAATTGATCGTCTTTTTGCTGAAGATAAACTCGCTCTTGCCGAATACAATCTTAATGATGCAATTCTTGTAACAGATATTTTCAAAAAATCCGGCTTGCTTGAATTATCAGTTCGTCGTTCTCAAATTTCCGGATTGTTCATTGACCAATTGGGAATGATGACAAACGCATTTGATCACTTTTATTTGCCGCTGTTGCATCGCAAAGGATTTGTTGCACCAAACTTAAAAGACATAAAAACAATTGAACACGCTGAAGGTGGTTATGTAATTGAACCAGAGCCGGGAATCTATGATAATATAGTTGTTCTGGACTTTAAAAGTTTGTATCCATCAATCATCAGAACTTTTAAAATAGATCCTTATTCTCTCTTAATGAAAGACAAGAATACTATCACAACTCTTAATGGATATAAATTTTCATCAACTCATCATATACTGCCCGATTATATTGATGAATTAATGAATCTGCGAAAAGAAGCTGTGGCTAATGGCGATAAACAACTATCGCAGGCAATAAAAATTCTTATGAATAGTTTCTATGGTGTTATGGGCTCTTATGGTTGCAGATTTTATCATCCTGATTTACCCAGAGCAATTACAGGAACAGGACATAAGCTGCTTCTCGGCAGTAAAGATTATCTTGAAAGTCAGGGATACAAAGTAATTTATGGAGATACTGATTCTTTATTTGTAAGATTAAAAGAAGTTTTTTCATCCGATGGTGAAACTCAGGGTAAACTAATAGCTGAAGAGTTAAATAAGTTTTGGCAGCAAAAACTTAGCAAAGAGTATAATGTTAAATCTTATCTTGAACTCGAATTCGAAAAATTTTATGAAAAGTTTATAATTACTCCGGCGCGAGGTTCAGAAACAGGGGCCAAAAAAAGATATGCAGGTTTACTAAATAAAAATGGTTCGAAAGAAATAGAATTTGTTGGAATGGAATTCGTCCGGTCCGATTGGACAAAACTTGCTAAGGAGTTTCAGGAAGAACTATATATGAGAGTTTTTTCAGGAGAGGAAGTTGATGATTTTATTCGCTTGACAATTAAAAACCTTAAAGAAGGTAAATACGATGACAAACTTGTTTATAGAAAGCGTTTGAGAAAAGAAGTTGAAGATTACACTAAAAATGTTCCGCCGCATGTTCGTGCTGCTAAAATGCTTCGCGAACCAGGCGATGTTGTTTACTATGTAATTACCGAAAGAGGTCCGATTCCGATTCAGCTTAAGTATAATGATATTGACTATAACCATTACATCGAAAAGCAACTTAAGCCGATAGCAGATTCTGTCCTTGGTCTTCTCGGCAAGTCATTCGATTCTATAGTTGGCTCTGATCAGATGAGTTTCTTTTAATTCTTATTTTTAAGTGTGTTGCCATTAAATATTTTGTTATTTAATTAACTATATCATACAGGAGTTTTATTCTTGAAAATTCAATTTGTCGGTGGAGCCAGAACAGTTACAGGTTCTTTACATCTACTTCATATCAATGGAAAAAAAATCCTGCTTGAATGCGGATTATTTCAGGGAAGAAGAAAAGACACATACGAAAAAAATAAAAACTTCCATTTCGATCCCAAAGAAATTGATGTTATGATTTTATCTCATGCCCACATTGATCACAGCGGAAATATTCCAAACTTAGTAAGCAAAGGTTTTGATGGATTGATTTATGCAACAGCTGCCACAGTAGATTTATGTCAGATTATGTTAAGAGACTCGGCTCATCTTCAGGAAAAAGATATTGAATGGGTAAATAAGAAAAGAGCAAAGAAGGGCGAGCCGCCAGCAGAACCGCTTTATACTTTAGATGATGTTGAACAAGCAATGAAACACTTTGTCGGAGTTCAGTATAACAAAACAATTGAACTTTTTGATGGAGTAACTTTTAGTTTCAGAGATGCTGGTCATATTCTAGGTTCAGCAGGAATTCATCTCGAAATAAAAGAGAATAGTAATAAAAAATTTTCACTGGGATTTAGTGGCGATATTGGAAGACCGGATTCTCCCGTAATAAAAAGTCCGGATATATTGCGCGATCTTGATACGCTTATTATGGAATCAACTTATGGCAACAGACTTCATTCACCTGTTGAGGAAGTTGAAGAAGAACTAGCTCAAACTATAAATAAGATTGTCAATGATAATGGTAAAGTTATTATTCCTGCATTTGCCGTTGGACGAACACAAACTGTTGTATATGTTCTTCATAAACTATTTGATCAGGTAAGAATTCCAGAAATACCTATTTATGTTGATTCTCCATTAGCGGCTGATGCAACAAATGTATTTCGCTCACATCCGGAGTGTCTCGATAGGGAAACTTATCGGATTTTCCTTCAAAACGGAGAAGATCCATTTGGTTTTTCCAGACTTAAATACATAAAAAAAGTTGAAGAGTCGAAAGAACTTAACGATAAACCAGGGCCAATGATTATTATCTCTGCTTCAGGAATGGCTGAAGGAGGAAGAATATTGCATCATCTTGCCAATAATATTGAAAATCCTAAAAACCTTATTTTGTTTGTAGGCTATGCAGCAGAACAAACCTTAGCACGTAAAATTATGGATGGAGAAAAAAAGGTAAACATATTTGGAGAAGAATATCAGGTAAAAGCAAAAGTTAAAACAATGGATTATTTCAGTGCGCACGCTGATCAAAATGAATTATTAGATTACCTTCGTCTAAATCCTACGAACAAACTAAAAAACATATTTTTAGTCCACGGAGAGGAAGACCAGGCTCTTCCATTTATGCAAAAATTACTGACCAAAGGTTACAAAAATGTGGAATTTCCTGCTTCCGGAAGCATTTATGAGATTTAAATCATAAAAAAAGAAACTTTTTTCTCTTTGCATCATCTAAAAATTTGCTATATTTAAAGGTTTCAAAAATAGCAACTCGAAAAAGTCCTAAAAAAAGGATGTCAGAAAATAACAACAATATTTCCTCACAATAAAGGAGATGAAATAGATTGAAGATCACTAAGCAATTCACAAACAGAGAAAGCAAATCGCTTGATCAATATTTACAGGAAATTGGTAAGGTTGACTTACTTACTCCGCAGGACGAAATTGATCTTGCGATAAGAATAAAAAAGGGAGATGAAAAAGCTAAAGAAAAGCTTATTAAAGCAAATCTCCGCTTTGTTGTGAGTGTTGCTAAACAATTTCAAAATCAAGGTTTGTCCCTCGGTGATTTAATTAACGAGGGAAATATCGGCTTGATAAAAGCCGCTGAAAGGTTTGATGAAACCAGAGGATTTAAGTTCATTTCTTACGCCGTTTGGTGGGTAAGACAATCTATTATGCAAGCTATTGCTGATCAATCACGTGTAGTGCGTTTACCATTAAACAGAGTTGGTAACCTTACCAAAATCAGCAAAGCTTATAGAGATCTTGAGCAGGAGTATGAAAGAAAACCAACTACTGATGAACTTGCTCAGATGCTCGATATGACCTCGGAAGAGGTTGCTTATGCTCTTCAGATTGCTGGTCGTCAGGTTTCAATGGATGCTCCTCTCAAAGAGGGAGATGATGGAAAGAATTCATTAATTGATATTCTTCCAAATGAAGATCAACCATTGCCCGACCAGAAGCTTATGACCGAATCTCTTAAAAAAGAAGTTGCTAATGTTCTTTCCACACTCTCCGAAAGAGAAGCAGAAGTAATAAAATTATACTTCGGAATAGATGGAGATCATTCAGCTACTTTAGAAGAGATCGGCGAAAGATTTAATCTTACCAGAGAAAGAGTAAGACAAATCAAAGAGAAAGCTCTCAGAAATCTCAGACAATCTAAAAAGAGCGCTAGACTTAAAGCTTACTTAGGTTAACAAAATTAAGCCCCTTCAATCGTGAAGGGGTTTTTTATTTTAAACAGGGGAAATGAACAATAAAACAAAAATAGGATTCGTTTATAACTTTAATAAGCCGTTCATAAAACTTCCTTTTTATTTTCAATCACCAATGACAATTTTTACACAAAAATATTTATTAATCATTTGCCGCGCTTTATGAAAAATTATTTACTGCTATTCATTCTCATCAATGTAATTGTTATTGCGTCACCGAATAAAAATGCAAATAAAATTCTGCACCTCAAAAAAATTAATTCTGAAATAAAAATTGATGGTGTAATTGATAATCTTTGGGCTACAGCAGATTCTGCATACAACTTTTTCCAGTTCGACCCCTTTTATGGCCAGAAACCATCTGTTGAAACCGTGGCAAAAGTTCTTGCAGATGAAGAAGCTATTTATTGCCTTATCATTTGTTATGATGATCCGGATAAACTTCAAACAAATTCGGGTATGCACGACTGGTTTACCGGTGATATTGTTTCATTAATGCTCGATACTTTTAATGATAAACAAACAGCTTATAAATTTGCGGTAAATGCTTCGGGTGTGATGGCCGACTCAAGATTGCTTGACGATGGAAGAAACAGAGATTACAGTTGGGATGGAATTTGGTTCTCATCAACTAAAATTTATGAATGGGGTTATGTTGTTGAGATGAAAATTCCTTTTAAATCTATTAAGTATGATAAAAATCTTACTGAATGGGGAATTGATTTTGACCGTTGGCGTTCTTATTCAAGAGAAGATATTTACTGGTGCGAGTATGAAAAAAATGAAGGAATGAGAATTTCTAAATTTGGTAAATTAATTTTTGATGATTTCAGACCAGTTCAAACAGGATTAAATCTTGAAATATTTCCTGTTGGACTTGCCAAAACCACTTATTTAGGAAACAACAAATATAAATTTGATCCGGATGCAGGTCTTGATGTTTTCTATAATCCTTCCGAGAAATTAACTTTTCAATTAACAGCCAATCCCGACTTTGCTCAGATCGAAGCTGATCCGTTCAACTTTAATATTTCCAAATATGAATCTTACTTCAGAGAACGACGACCATTTTTTACACAGGGTAACGAAGTTTTTAATCCTTCCGGGAAACAAAACAACTCGGGATTTTATAGTCCGCTCGAATTATTTTATTCAAGAAGAGTTGGAAAACTTTTACCCGATGGACAGGAAGTTCCTTTGATTTTTGGTACTAAAGCATTTGGAAGAATTAACGATTGGGAATATGGCGGACTTATGGCAATGACCGGGGAAGTAAATTACATTGATGACGATCAAAATCTTGTTGAACAGAGAGCATATTTCGGTGCAGGAAGATTAAAGAAAAGAATACTTGATAATTCCTCAATTGGTATTTTGATGGTTGGCAAACAGACTAAAGATAATACTTATGCAGTAATAGATATTGATGGCGCTTTTCGTGGTTCAGATTGGCAGCTTGCTTATCAGTTTGCAAGATCATTTGAAAATTCTAAGGGTGATTATGCAATGTCTGCCGGTTTTAATCAGATGACAAATTCCTGGGGAAACCTGTTTCGCATAAGAGCAATCGGCAAAGACTTTAACATAAAGCAAATTGGTTTTGTACCGTGGACTGGTACATTAAACTCTTTGCTGCTTACAGGTCCGAGATTTTATTATGAAGATGGAGTTATCAACAATACATTCCTTTATTTTGGTCCAATGATAAATTATGAAGATGCTGATTTATTTACTGATTATGGCGGAGTTATAGGTTTTAATATGCAATTCCGAAGCGGCTGGGGATATGAATTAAACTCATCTTTCGCAAAAAGTAAAGATGAAGGAGTTGAATACAATTCTTATTCAATTAACTTCAGCTCCTGGTTTGATTTGTCACAAAAGTGGAATGCAAATGCGTGGAGTGGTTATGAGCGTACTTACAATTTTTCAAGAGAATATCTTTCCTTCTTCTCGTGGTTTGGTTTCCGTGCTGAGTGGAAGCTAATAGATATTCTTGAAGTTGGGACTTCGTATGATATGTTTATTGAAGGAAATCCCGAGGGAAACATTGAAGATATAACTTATAATGCGCGTCCTTTCTTTTCTTTAACACCAATCAATAATTTAAACTTTAGAGTTTATGTTGACAATGTTTTTGTTCGGTCAACAGACAGGATGGAAAGAATAATTGCGGGATTTTTATTTAGCTGGAACTTTGCACCAAAGAGCTGGATTTATCTTGCAATAAATGAAATAAGAGACAGAAGCGATGAGTATGATTCAAACAACAACTTACTTCCAAATAGAATGCACACAACGGATCGTGCAGGAGTTTTTAAGATAAAGTATCTGTATTACTTTTAAGAAAAAGGCGATTGAATCAATCACCTCCCTTTGGTGTATTTATTTTCAGGAATAGATTATTATCTGAGTAATATCATCTTCTTTGTTTCAACTAACGAACCTGCGTTTAGTTTATAAAAGTAAATCCCACTCGACAGTCCGCTTGCATCAAACATTACTTCATAACCTCCTGCTGGTTTTTCTTCATTTACGAGAGTCGCAACTTCATTACCTAATACATCATAAACTTTTAAAGATACTAAAGTCCCTTCTCCTTGGGAGAAGGGATTTAGGGATGAGGCTGGAATGACAAATCTTATTTTTGTAGTTGGATTAAATGGATTTGGATAATTCTGAGCAAGATAAAACTTATTCGCAGTAAGCGATTCATTTTCAACATCAGTAACTATATCCAGAACTTCACGCTTCATAATAAAAGGAATATTCGGTAAAGCATCATACATATTTACAAACTTGCTGATGTCACTGTGATTAATTCCCCGAATATGATCTACAAGTTCAGTCTTTACTGATTGATAACAGACTTCAACAGTAATCCTGTAAGGAGTATTTGGAATTACTGGAATTAAATATGTGACACTATCACCGCCGGTTCCTCCTTGATATGTGCCATATCTGTTAAAGTTAGTATCATCATTTGCGTTCCCAACAATTTTAATGGAATCATAACTTGGATGCGTTGTAGTAAATCCCTGCGGCGGAAGACGATTATCTTTTATAAATTCTGCCGCCCGAAGCAATGTGTATGTAACCTGCTGCTGATCATTAACAAAAACTCCTTCATAAACCTGAACCTGATTTTCAGCATCTATTAAATCATAATGCGGCTCGTAGTCAGAATTGTAATCAATTATTTTTCCGGTTGCATCCCATTCGCCGGATTCAAAAACGACATTGCCAATTCCTTGCTCAACCTTTAAGTGAATCCACATTCTTCGGAAAGGAATGCCGGTTGGAATTTTATGTCCAGTCAGATTTTTGATATAAAGTTTAATTTGAAGTTTATTTTCATCGTAAAGAAATTTTGTTGCAGAAGTTAACTCTATTGATTGCTCTTTAAGACTATATTCAGTTCTTGCTATTGTTGAATCAAAATGTTCTGGTTCGGCTGTTAGTCCGAGTGAATCAATATTATTTTTCAAAAGATTAAGCATATAGTAATTTCCACCAACGAAGGTATGCAGCCAGAAAGGTGATCTATCAGGAAAACTTCCCATTCCAGAAATTTTAATTGGATCATAAATCTTTGGCATATGACAACTTTGACATTGAATATTCTGAGAAGGATAAATACTATTCTTCCACTCCAAATAAGGAGTTTGTTCCGGAAAGCTGCCAATGGTGTTTCCCTGTGCATTCAATGTTGGTGTAAACAAAGTATGACAGGATGCACAAAGCTCTGATTGATCAATGTGTGAACTGTATTTTGCTTTATAACCTACAACTGCTTTCATCAGTGTTGTATCGGAATTGTCATAAGGTCCATACAAAATGCTGTCAGCGTGAATAATATAATTTCCCGAGTAAGATTGCTGTGTGCCGAAATTGTCTTTTTTGATTTGATGACAAGCCGTGCAGCTTACTCCATCATTTGCAAGAGGATCTTGCTTCAGTTGAGCCATTGAGTAATAGTTTTGTCCATTATACATTGCCTGAGTAAATCCTATTGGCGAATGGCACTTTGTACAGGTTGTTTCAATCATCTGCTGATGCTGGGGAAAATTATTTACTTCCTCAGCAACCATTGCACGCCAAAGAGGATCTTTACTTGAATTTCCCATCATTGTTGAGCGCCAGTAAGTAATTGGAGAAACATCTTTTCCATTCCATGTCATAGCAACTCCGTTGCTCTTATGGCAAAGAACACAATTTCCTGAACCGCTGAACAATGTGGATGTTCCCGTTGGCAGAATTGATTGTGCAAATGCTGACCGAATTAAAATCAGACTAATTGATATTGTGAAAAATAATTTCATAATCTCACCTTATTATATTTGCATGCCGTGCAATTTCTTTCCATTCACCATTTATTTTTTTATAGATGTCAGTAAATCTGCGGACAATAGTTTTTCCGCTGTCCGGATTATTACCTATTGGAGTTACAGTTTCTTTCCCCATAACTATTACAACATCACCAAACACACCGTAATATTCGGACTCACTTTCGAAATGAGAATATTTTATGTAAGTATTTCTGATTCGTTCTAACACCTGATTGCGATTAACAACATTATTTGCCGGGCTGTTAACATGAAAATCTTCTGCCCAGATTTTCTTTAAAGTGAGTGTGTCAGATTCAAGAATTGCTTTCAATTGAATAGCTTCAAGAGATTTTATTTCTGCAATAATACTATCCTGGTTTGACATCATCTCTGACTGAGCATAGAGAGTGTAGCAGCTTACATAGAACAGAATAGTAAGAAACAGTTTTTTCATTTTTAAATCCTTATTATGTTTTAGATATTTTGAATCGTCTAAAATCAGCGAATTAATATCATCTTTTTAATATCAACAAAACCTTGTTCTGAACTTGTCGAAGGAACTGCCTGCAGTTTGTAGAAGTAAGTTCCACTTGATAATCCTTCAGCGCTGAAATTAACTTCATAAACTCCCGCTGGCTTTTCTTCGTTTACGAGCGTTGCTACTTCATTGCCAAGCATATCATAAACTTTCAAAGTTACCAAAGTCCCCTCTCCTTTGGAGAAGGGATTTAGGGATGAGGCTGGAATGACAAATCTGATTTTCGTAGTTGGGTTAAATGGATTAGGATAATTTTGATCCAACGAAAAGTCACCCGGAATATTTAGAATACTATCTCTAATTTTAATATCAACATCAGTAATATTTCCACAAAAAGTTCCATTGATATTTATAGTTCCAGAACCTCCTAAGCTATCCACACAAATATCAGCGCCATTTTGTACTTCGAGGATAGCATTGGCTTCAATTATAACAGTCTGTGGCAGAGAAGAAGAAGAAAATAAAATCATCAGCAAACAAATAATATATTTCATACAATTATCCTCAATTTTCAAGAGCGCTTAATATTGAGTTTTCTTTTGTACTATAAGGATTTTGTGCTCTAATTTGTTGGACAAGCTCTTCTTTCAGCTGCATAATTTCAGCAAGTTGTTTCTTTAAAGCTGTTAAATTCTCAAGTTCTGATTTTAATCTTTCGTTTTCATCTTTTAATTCTTTTATGGCCTTTATCATTGGAGCGATAAGATCGTTATAACGCAATTCATAATATCCTTCATCAGTTATAGTTAACATTCCTGCATTTTCTACCCCCTCTTCTTTAAGTACCACTTCAAGTTCTTGTGCAATTAACCCATATTCAACCTTTTGTTTCTCATCATTCTTTCTTACATACGATACAGGGTTAAGTTTTGAAATGAATTGAAGGCCTAGATTTGTAGGCTGAATATTTTCCTTCCATCTTCGGTCACTAGTAATTGTCCAGGCTACTTGTATACCAGCGTAACTTATAAGTGTATTTCCAATACGAACCTGATTAGCTGAAGTATTAGAGGGAACTTCAGCATAACTACCAATACAGATATTATTGTATCCAGTTGTTATAAGGGAACCCGCATTATAACCTATGGCAGTGTTGTTATCTCCCTGACAAGAAATAAGCGCGTTCTCACCAACGGCAGTATTCCAGTCTCCAGAATAACTCGAAAATAGTGTTGAGCAACCAACAGCTGTATTTGAATAACCTGCACCGTTATAAAGCGCTTGATATCCAACAGCAGTATTTCGACTACCACCATAACTGAATATAGTATAATTACCAACCGCCACATTAAAACTTCCGTCGATATTGTTATAAAGCGATCCGTACCCAATGGCAGTATTATTAGATCCATCATTGTTTGAAAATAAGGATCTGCATCCAATTGCAGTATTGCTGGTGCCGGTTGTCAATGCACCCAAAGAGCTAGAACCGATTCCAATATTGTAGCTTGATGACCAAGTATATTGTCCTCCACCCATTGTAAAATTACCTGCATTTAATCCGATAAAGAGATTATTTTCCTCGGACCCATTCGGTGCAAAGTTGTGAAGAAATCTATTTCCATTTTTTGTAATTACTCCAATATTTGCAGTAGAATTACCAACATTTCCAAGTTCAATATTCTTGAAGAAAAAAGAATTACCTGTGGATTGATCTATTCTAAAGAAATTGTTGGAACCGTCTTTAACATTAAATGAACCACCTGTTCCCAAAGTGTTGTTAATGCTGCCTGTTTGTGCAAAATGATTTACTGTAATGCCCATAAATAATGCGATTATGAATTTCAGTGTTCTCATTCTTAAGTCTCCATTAAATTGTTATTTCATTAATATCATCTTCTTTGTATCCATGAAACTTCCTGCTTGCAGTTTGTAGAAATAAATACCGCTTGATAATCCTGAAGCGTTAAAATTAACTTCATAAACTCCCGCCGGCTTTTCTTCGTTGACGAGTGTTGCTACTTCGTTGCCGAGAATATCATATATCTTCAACGAAACATTCGAGAGGCTGGATAATCGATACTGGATACTGGTAGAAGGATTGAATGGATTAGGATAATTTTGTTCCAGAGAAAAATTATTTACAACAGAATTGTTTTCATCTTCAACATCGGTTGGCAGATTAGTAACTTTAAGTATGTTATCCTGTGAAAAAGATGTTATGTATAAATTTCCATTTGCATCGAACACCATTCCTGATGGTCTTGGCATATCGCTTATTAAAGTGTCAACAGTTCCATTGTGAATTCTGAAAAGTCTGCCTTTGTTATCTAACCACGGCGGACCAAATTGAGCGTGTTGAAGTGCGTAAATAGTATTATCAATCGGATTGATTGCAACATCAACTATTGCCGTTAAACCACCTTGAAATACAGAATTGTTTCCAGCCAGATCTACATAATAAACTTTTGCTGCTCCAATCGGGACAGGAAGTCCGACCAAATTTCCAACAAAAAATCCTGTGTCAACGTATGCAATACAAGTCGGAACAGCTTCTGACTGACCTATCGGAGCGAAAGAACTAAATACTGTTAATGAGCCATTATTACGGTGCCAGCGAATTATATTATTGTAATATGCATCAACAATGAATAAATCATTTTCAAAACCCGGAGTTATCTTGTATGGATTACCATTGGATTGAATGTCATTTAATTTTATCGTTGAAAGAATATTGCTTCTATTGAATGGTGTTTGACCCGGCACAAATCCCGTGGTGTCCACAAACAGCACCCTGCTGCCAAGTGTATCGCCGGCAGTATTTTGACCAGTTATTATCATTAGTTTCCCGTCAATGTCAAAACATACATCAGTTGCTCCAATTGGCTCAAAAGCCGGTGCAGAGGAAGGCAAGTTATTCATGAAAGTGAAAACCTGACCGTTCGTATTTACCATGGATACTTTTGCTGTATTGCCGCTTCCGGTTCCTTGTTCACCTACCCAAAGGTTGCCCGCACCATCGATTTCAATTCCGATGGGATTTAATAGTCCTGTTGCGTAAACCTGAACATTTGGCTGACTGAATGCTGCTTGACTTGCAATAAGAAAAATTGCAATTACAATCAGAGTTTGTAAAAAGTTTTTCATTTTAGTCTCCTTTATTGTTTTTTGTAGTTAAATGCTCTTTAAAATCCGGTTAATTATCTGGGGACAAATGTGCTAAGTTTAGGATGGTTTCTCTACCAGAAATGAAACAAAACCTATAACAAATGGAACATTGAATCATCGAGTCACCCTGAACTCGTTTCAGGGTCTTGGTTTGTTATAATTATTTAAGATGCTGAAACAAGTTCAGCATGACATTAAGGATTTGATGTGTCTGGTTGTTGTTGATATTCAGATGGCGTGCATCCAAAAAATTTTTTGAATGATTCAGCAAAATAGGATGGGTTGCTGAAACCAACTTCGTAAGCTATTTCAGAAATGTTTCCGCTTCGACTTGATAATAATCTTGCAGCTTTCTTTAATCTGTATGTTCTTATGAATTCGTTTGCTGAAGTATCTGTAAGTGCGTTTAATTTTCTGTTAAGATGAGTTTTACTCATACCAATGCTTTCCGCAAAGTCCTCCGCTGTGAAATTTTCATTGCTGATATTTTTTTCAACTATTTCTAAAGCACGAGTAAGAAATTTTTCATCGGCGGAAGTTACTGCTACATTTTTGGGTTCGAGTGTAATTTCTTTGCTGAATTTTTCTCTGAGTTTTTTTCTTTGATCAATTAAATTTTTAATTCTTGAAAGAAGCTCTGTACTGTTAAAAGGTTTTGTAACATAATCATCTGCACCGGTTTCGAGTCCCCTTATTCTGCCGTTGACTTCAGCTTTGGAAGTTAAAAGAATAACAGGAATGTGACTTGTCCGCTCATCTGTCTTTATTTTTTCACAGAGCTCATAACCATTTATCTTTGGCATTAGCACATCACTGATAATCAGGTCAGGCAGATGTTCTGTTGACTTGCTTAATCCATCTTCACCATCAATGGCTTCAATTACTTTATAGTATTGCAGAATATTTTCTTTAATGAATTGTCGCATATCATCGTTGTCTTCAACAATCAACAACAAAGGAGTTTCTTCAGAAGTATCATCAGATGTTTCTCGCTTCTCCGGATTTTGCACAAAACTTTTGGTTTTATCTTCAGATATGAGTGTATTTGAGCTAATTATATTTTTCTTTTCATAAAATTCTTCATCAACAGGAATTGTAATCTTAAAAGTTGTTCCTTTACCCTCAGTACTTTTAAATTCAATTTCTCCAAAGTGAATTTCAACAAGTTCTTTTACTAAAGCTAAACCAATTCCCGATCCTTCAACCGTTGATAATCCTTTTGATTTATAAAATCTGTTAAAAATATTTTTTTGAACTTCGCTGCTCATTCCGGGTCCGTTGTCTTCAACTTCAATCTGTAAATGGGAGATGCCTTTAATTCTCTTTTCACTGACAGTGATATTTACAAATCCACCTTCCTTGTTGAACTTAACAGCATTTGAAAGAAGATTGCTGATTATTTTCTGAAGTTTATCTTTATCAAAATAACATTCGAATTTTTCTTTCTGAGAATTAAAATTAAGCTGAATACTTTTTTCCTCTGCAAAACTTTCAAATGAACTTACTATGCCTTTCACAAAACTTATGACATCGGAACTAACGATTTCCAATTTCATTTTGCCTGCATCAATACTTGAAAGATCAAGAAGCTGATTTACAAGCTGTAAAAGTCTTGATGCATGATTGTGCATCAATTTGTAAAGAGATGAAGGATCACCTTTGCCTTTTCCTTCCAATAATCTTTCAAGTGGTCCGAGTATGAGAGTTAGCGGAGTTCTGAATTCGTGTGAAAGATTTGTGAAGAAATTTGTTTTAACAGTATCAAGTTCTTTCAGTCGTTCTGTTTCCCACCTTGAAAGCTCAGCTTCTTTGGTCTTCTGAAAATACTCTTGCTGAAGCTGCGAGTTTTTAATTAACTGTCCAACCTGAATAGCTAATATAGAAAGCAAACTCAGGTCGTTTTCAGTGAATTCTGTTTTGTCTTTTTTATTGATGAGTGTCATTACGCCAATGATTTTTCCTTCGAACCAGATTGGTGTGCAGAGAATTGATTTAATCTCTCTTCTTTCTTCTTCTGTGGGATAAAACCGATTATCATCCGAAAGATTTTTTATCAGAAGAGGTTCTTCATTTTTTAATACCCAGCCGGAAATACTTGTGTTAAGACGATAATGAGGTTTGAGTGTGCTAAAATCTTCTTTATGTAAAAATGTTTTAAAAGGATCGTTCTTATCCTCGGTTAAAAGCATTATTGAACCTTGCTCGGTATTTAATGCTCTTAAAATTTTCTGAACGATTGTGTTTAATGTTTGATCAGTGCTTTGCGAGTTACCGGCAGCAATTGCTATCTCGTTCAATATCTGAAGTTCATAAATAGCAGATTTATATTGTTCAAGCCGCTGCTTAAGTTCTTCATTTTCACGAATTAATTTTTCTTCTTCTTTACTCAGCACATTACACTCGCTTTATTTAAGTTTTACTTTTCCCAATGTTTCATCAAGCCAAATATTAATTAAAGGTACTCGCATTGATAAGGGCGGAACATGTGTAGTGTTGAGTGCCTCTAATTTTTTTGGTTCAGGTAAAAGATTATATGCAGGTAATACCGATGCTGAAAAATAAACTGCTTCATCATATTTACCATGCATCATATAAGTTGGTGCTTCATATCTTGGCAGAAAGTTTACAGGATTAATTTCTACAGAAATTACTTTCTGATCTTCCTCATAAATTCCGCTTGCAATAATTATGTTACACTTAAATCTATTTTCCACACCGGGCACTATAAATCCATCATAATCATTAGCAGTAGCAATGTAAGCTATTTTACTTGGGTCAATATCACTTCTTGAAGTAAGGTAATCTAAAACTATTTTCTGCTCAGTAACCCATCTTATAACATGGTCACGAAAGAGATTACTTGATTTTGGTGGATTGTTCTCTCCGTATTCCCATTTTCTTTCAGGTGAACCTTTCGGAACAATCACAAAAAGTGCTCTGCCATTCTTAATATTCTCTTTGAACAATTTTTCAGCAGCCCAATCAGCAGAATAACCATAACGATAAACACCGCTATGTGGATTCCAAAGAATACATTGAAAAGGTTTTTCTGAATTCTTTGGCAAGAAAAGATATCCCATTATTTTATCTCCAAAGGGACTATCAAAGGCAACTTTTTCTTTAACCCAATATTTATTTTCTTCAGTGAAAATAATTTTGGGATTAAGCGGCTTCTTCTCATAATTATATAGTTTTAATATTGAATGCATTTTTGAATTATCTACAGGATGATAAACGGGCACTTGCACATTCAAATCAATCATCATTGAACCCTGATCTGATTTAGATGTCGGAAGATTTTTAACACACCTGAATCCCAAAGCTGGGGAGCTATAAAATCCATCGAAGCTTTTAAATGTTCCGAAAACATAATCTGAATCTTCGTATGAACCGTCTGCATAGACAAATCCATCTGTGCTTTTATTCAGACACCATTCTTCAACATTGCCAGCAACATTGTAGCATTCATAATAACTGATACCAAAATCAAATTTATCAACGGGAACAGTTCCATTGCTGTTGAAATTTGTTCTTCCAGAAATATCGTCAAGAGGATAAATCAAACCCCACGGCATTGATGTACTATGATAATTTGGTACACCATTCCTTGCGGCTTTTTCCCACTGATATACAGTTGGCAAACTTTTTCCAAGAAATTCTGCATACGCTGCCGCTTCATACCAGGTTATATCAGTAACGGGATATTTTTCTTTTCCAGCGGGATAATTTTGATTCACCCAACTTCTTGGTCCGTTAAGATTTGTACGATCAATAAATAATTTCATCGCTTCCTGCCAGGAAAGTTCTTTTCCATTTTTCTTGAACTTATACTTCCAGTATTCTTCTTTAAGGTAACCACCAGCTTGAATAAATTTTTTAAAGTCTGCATTACTTACTTCATATTTATCTATAAAATAATTATCAAGAGTTAGTGGTTTTTCTTGTTGAACGCTGCTGCTCATCAATTTGTGATTTCCTCCCGGCACAAAAACCATATTCTCCGGAAGTTTATCTTTTTCAATTAACTTTACATTTATTTTTATTCCTCGAACAATAACCGGAAATTCCTTCATAATCGGATAACTGGAAGCAACTCTTTTTACAGGAATATATTCGATTTTCCCAAATGGAAATGTAAGTTCATTCTCAGAAGTTTCTTTTTGCTCTGCACTTTTTTCAATGGTTATCAGATAATCGCCTCTTACTATTTGTAAGTTTTTAATCGGCGTTTCACCAATAAGTTTTCCTTTGCCGGTTGAATCAGTTTTATCAGGATTATATCTCAACAGATAAACTTTCGCACCTTCGGGATCTGATGTTACCGATAAAGTATCATAAATAATTAAACTCAGTTGTTGAAAAACAGAATCATTTTCAAGAAGTGATTTGTGCTCTTCAGCCAGAAGATGTGCTTCAAGATATTTTTCCTCATTTACCAGCTTCTGTAACCGGCTATGAATTTCAGGAAGATTTTCAGGATTAAATATTTTTTTAATAGAAAGAAAAGCAGCAAGAATAATTAGCACTGCTGCAATAACTGAAAATACAACCAAACCTGCTTTGCTTATCTTTAATCTTGATGGAGTGAACTTACGAATTCCTGAGACTGAAGTTTGGGTTTGCAGTGCTTTAAGTTGTGTTAGCAAATCCTCTGCAGATTGAGTTCTCTTGTTTCGATCTTTCTCAAGACAAGAGAGAACGATCTGCTCAAGTTCTTCAGGTATTTCAGGATTTATTTTTCTTAATGACTTAGGTTTTTCGTGAAGTATTGAGTAGATAATTGCCTGATCAAAGTTCCCCTGAAATGGAGGTTGTCCAGCAAGCATTTCGAAGAAGACAATTCCCAATGACCAAATATCAGCGCGAAAATCTACTTCTTCGCCGCGCAATTGTTCTGGTGACATATATGCTGTCGTTCCGGGAGTTGAACCTTTTTTTGTCAGCAGCGGATCACCGTGAATATGAGCCAGACCAAAATCCATCACTCTGATTCGACCATCATCCGACAGCATAATATTGCTGGTCTTTATATCACGATGGATTATTCCTTTTTTATGAGCAGCATTTAATCCTTCTGTAATTTGAATTGCATATTTCAGGAAATCATTGAAGTTGATTTTTTTATCTGGACTTCTTCTGATAATATTTCTTAGCTCATTGCCTTTCACATATTCCATAACGATAAAAGTATCGTCGCCAAATTCTTCAATCGCGTAAATAGTAGCAATGTTGGGATGATTCAATCCTGCGGCAATTTGTGCTTCAGTTTTTAATTTTTGTTTGTCTTTATCACTTACATTAAAATTATTAGAAAGAAATTTGATTGCAACTTCGCGTTTAAGCCTGGTGTCTTCGGCTTTATAGACGATGCCCATTCCGCCTTCGCCGATTTTAGAAATGATATTATAATGCAGTATTGTTTTATTTATCATTTACTTATTAAAATTTATCCTGTTTAAAAAACATATGCTCGGAAAAAGAGGAAATGACTCAAATTATTTTAATTAAAAAATAATGGATTTACAAGAGGATGAGTTTTATTAAATTATAAATAAAGGGGTATAAATATTCTGATAGATAATAATTGACAGTAAATATTCATAAAAGAATAAAGAAGGTAAGCAAACTCAAAACAAGAATCCTGAAACCAATCGAAGTATATTTGGGATAATTCATTTTCATCCAGCCCCACAGCTTTGCTACAATGATCATCAATGAAATTAAGATTAATGTTACTATCAGCGATTCAACAAGATTTAAATTATTTCCAATAATTAAAGCCAGACTTTTTCCTCCCCAGAACATTCCATAAATAATTATCAGATGAAGCCAGTAAACAAGCAATGATTCTCTGCTTGCATCCAGTATGAATCGGGGTTGTAAGTTGTATTTTTTATCTGCAAGCCAGCATAAAGAAAACAAAAAAATTACATAACCAAGTCTTTCAAGAAAAAATACAGGGTTTGGGATTATTGATGTTAAATGTGTGGGAAATAATCCCGAATAAAATAAATGACCGAAGAGCAGAGCAATAATACCGGCAACTGTAATAATCCTGATAAACTTTTCTTCTTCATTTCTTTCTCGCGCATCAATGAAATATTTTGCAAAGACTGCTCCTGCTAATAAAAAATTAAGCCATGGAAAAACAGGAAATAGCGAGCCGTGCAATCTGTTGAAATAATTTCCAATCAATGGATGAACAAAATCATTAAAATCTATTGTCCATATAATTGGTGAAATTAGCGTAACAAGAACAAGAGAGGCAATTAGAAAATAATTATATGTTTTATCAAATTTTATTAATAATCTTGTCAGAAATAAAAACAACAAACCAAAACCAATGGATTGTAGAACATCAACAGCAAAAAAACCTGCTAACTGATCCGGAGTTGCTTTGTTAATTGTTTTGAAAAGCGAATAGTAAGGAAGATGAAGCGCGTAACCTATAATTATAATCTGAAAAATTCTGCCAATCTTTTTCCAGAATGCTTTTCCGAGTTTTGTCATTTCTTCGAGTTTACTTCCTGATGAAACCTGAAATGCAAATCCAGATACAAATAAAAATGATGGTGCGACTAATCCATTGATAAAATTAAGTACACCAAACCAACCCGATTGTCTTAATTCAGGAAGCAAGAAAGCATTAAACACATGAACTTCAATCATAATTATGATTACAAGTCCGCGCAACAAATCTGCTGAGATATATCTTACTTTTTCTTTCATTCAGGATTATGGCACACTCCGTTAACTAACGGAGCATGCTATTACGTTTATGTTATTTCAATTTCTGTTCAATCTCAAATACTGGTTTAATGTCCACCGGTAATGATTCAAGTTTCTTACGCAATGTTTCAATAGATGGTGAGCTGACAGCATACTTTGCAATTAAATCTTTTGCGCCCTGATAATTTCCTTCCGCCTGAATTGTTAAAATCAAATTACACAACTCTTTTAACGCGGGATAAATCTTTTCAAAGTTCACACTCACTTTCTGATCTTTATCATTATATATATAAGCACCCTTCTCAAGCAGATAATTATAGATAATCGCATTACCACCGCCGTGTGCTTCACCAATTCCGAATCTCATACTTCTGAAAGCTCCGGCAAGAAAAGTAACCCAAACCTGTTTTTCCATTTCTTTTGGATAAACACCCTTCTCAATCATAAAAATGTTATTATACATTCCGAGGATGTCTGCTTTACATTCCTCTATTGTTGAGTATGTTTCTTTGAGTTCTTTCTTCACTTCAGTGTCGCGTCCATTAACTTTAATAAAACCCGGACCAACACCGTGAGACATTTCGTGCATCAATGTATGATTGAAGAAAGCATCAAAAGTAACATATTTTAAAAGTTCAGGTTCAAGTACAAGTTCAGAAATTGGTTTTAAAAGTTTTTCAAATTTTGCTTCGTGAACATTTTTTAACATTACTTTCTTAGAACCCTTTGCCTGTCTTACGCGCTCATCATTTGGAAGATTGAAAGCAAGTGTCTGAACTCCGGCTTTTGTATCGCCAGCGGTGAAAACTTCATTGGCAACAACAATCGGCGATTCGCTTCCACGCTTATAGTTTTTATGTTTATCATCAAGCGGAAGATTTTTTTCTATATCATTCAGATATTTTGCAAACACTTCAAGCTTCTTTGATTCAACAGGATCTTTTATCGTAACAAAACTTTCAAACGAAGCTTTGTAATTAAATAATCCATCTTCATAAACTTCGTAAGGACCAATCACTACTTCGATGCTGTGATCCTTTAAATCCATCCAATCCATATCGCTTTGATAGTAATCGTTTGAAAGAAAAGCCTCAGCACGGGAGAGCAAATATTTTTTTAATGATGGATTATCAGCATACTCAGCAGCTTCTTTAAGCAGATTTGAAATTTTTGTAAGCGGCTCTTTGTAATACTCGCTGTAAGGAATTGCCACCAACTTTCCGTTTTGTTTGCGTATAACCGTGAACTCTGATGTAAATAATTTTTCATCCTTCGGATTTTGTTTAATCCGGTTCTCAAATTCTTCTTTTGTCATATCTTCGGGATAAAAATTCGCTCCAATCGGTTTCTTTTCTGTTCCGATGAATGGTTCATCATCTTCAAGTCTGTCAAAAGGACCAAACATTATATTAAACAACTCAAGCTGAAGTTTTGATGCTTCATCTGTTTTTTTCATCAATTCGTTTTTTATCTCATAGTTTTTTGAATAAACCTGATCGAGAAAAATTGTATCAATAAGTTTTGATGCCTGATAAAGCTTTTCCAATACAACTTTCTCCCGATCGCTTAACAAGTTTTCATCGTAAGTAATTTCAACGGGAACGAATTTTGCAATTTTCTGTTTAAGTTTTTCCACCTGACTTTCCTCTGATGTTTGATTTTGTTTTTCACTGCAAGATAATATTAAAATTGAAAGGGCAAGGATAAATAAATTTTTCATACAACACCTTTTTATTGGTTTGGCAATTTAAATCTGATTCGTAAAACTCCATCTTCAAAACTGGTTGAGATGATTTGAAACTTTCCTATTTCTTTAGTTGATTTTACATGCATTCCGCTGCAGGGACAAGCATCATAATCACCGATTTTAATTATACGAATTGTTTCTCCTGCTTCTTCGGGAAGTCGTGATAGCTGATAAAATTTTTCTGCTTCGGCACGATTCAAAAACTCTTCAAAGACAGGTAAGTCTGATTGAATAATTTCATTAACCTTTTTATTTATAGTTTCAATTTCTTCTTCGGTAAGGTTGCGGTCAAAATGATAATCGCATTTGGATTTTTTCTTTTCAATATGATTACTGAATGATCTTCCCCGATTAAACATTCTTACCATTGTCTGATTAAGAATGTGCTCTGCAGAATGCATCTTTGGATCGTAATCTTTATTTGATTTAACTTCGTTCAATAAAACCTCCTTATAAGAGTAAGAATAAGAGTGAGAGAAAGAGTTATACAAATAGTTGGATCTTACTCTTAATCTTACTCTTACTCTTAGTTACCATTTATTATAATGAATTTTATCAAGCCTGAATCTTTCTTCAGTCTTTACTATTTCTTCTGGATAACCCAAAGCAATAAGTGCAATCGGAATAATATTAGAAGGTAAATTGAATTGCTTCACAACATTATCTACAATATCCGGCATTCCGTGAATGGCAATCCAGCAGCTTCCAAGCTGTAAATCGTAAGCAGTCAAAAGAATGTTCTGAACAGCTGCAGAACAATTTTGAATTAACCAGCTTTCGTTTTTTTCAAGAGAAGAATCGCCGCAAACCAGAATTGCATTGCCGGACTGTTTAATCATTTCTGCATGCGGAATTGACTTAACTGTTTCTTGTAAAATACTTTCAGAATTAATTACAATAAAATGCCATGGTTGAAGATTCATTGCGCTTGGAGCATACATTGCAGCTTTAAGCAGAAGATTAATTTTATCATCTTCAATTTTTTTGAACATATATTTTCTTATACTTCTTCTGTTTATAATTGCGTGGAAAGTTTCCATATATTTTTATCATCTTAATAGTGATTATTAAACATCGCTCCAAAAATAAAGACTTTTATTTTGTGAATTAGTCTGAAAGTAAATCAAAATGATCGAACCTGATGAAAATAAAAGGAAAGAAAAAATTCTTTTGAAAGAAATTCATCACAGAGTTAAGAATAATCTGAATATTATAATCGGATTACTCGAACTGCAGAGTCAGAACATTGAAGATTTGTCTGTTAAAGAAATGTTCAGAGAAAGCATTAATCGTATTCGCTCGATGGCAATAATTCATGAATATCTTTACAGAAGTGACAATCAATCCAAAATTGATTTGTCGGTTTATATTGAATCTTTGGCTGATAATCTATTATCAGTTTATGCGTATAATAAAAGAGAATTGTCGATTAATTATTCTTTAGATAATCTGATGGTTGATTTTGATATGGCCATTCCAATAGGTCTGATTGTTAATGAAGTTGTTACGAATTCAATCAAACACGCATTTCTCGATAAACCAAAGGGCAGAATTGATATTGCTCTTGAAGAAAAAAATCATTCGATTAGTTTAGTCATCAGAGATGACGGTGTTGGAATACCGGTTAATTTTGATTATGAAAACAATAAAACACTGGGGCTTCAATTGGTAAAACTTCTTGTTAATCAGTTGAATGGTAAATATAAAATCTATCGCGAAAATGGCACTGCGGTGCAAATCGAAATTCCTTTTATTGAATCAACGAATAAATAATTTTAACCACTAATTTTATTAAAACATTAAATCATCAGGACGAACAGGAATGAAACCATTTTATTATTTATTAACAGGAATTACTCTAACTACAATTGTATTCTTTCTTTTTTTTGGATTTCAATTCAATGAGCAGAAAGATGAAAAATTAATTAATAGTTTAATTGCAACTCAACCGGAAATTCCAAGTGAAGTTTATTTATTCGGCGAGAAAGTACCCTTGGAAAATTTTGAAGTTTATGAAAGACTTGACAGAGAATTAGTGGTAAATACTTATTGGCATTCATCAACAATTCTTGCTCTCAAACGTGCAGCAAGATGGTTTCCGATTATTGAACCGATTCTTAAGCAAAATGATGTTCCGGTTGATTTTAAATATCTTGCAGTTGCAGAAAGTAATCTTGAGAATGTTGTTTCGCCCGCAGGTGCAACAGGCTTCTGGCAATTCATAAAATCTGCTGCAACCGAATATGGACTTGAAGTAAATGATGAAGTTGATGAAAGATATCATGTTGAAAAATCTACTGAAGCCGCTTGCAAATTCCTTAAAGATGCTTATTCAAGATTCGGAAGCTGGACAATGGCAGCAGCAGCTTACAATGCCGGAATGAATGGAATTTCAAAATGGAGTTCTATTCAGAAGACAAATAATTACTACAATCTTACGCTTGGAATTGAAACATCAAGATATATTGCCCGGGTTGCAGCTATTAAAATTATTATGGAGAATCCAAAAAAATACGGTTATTATCTCAATGAAAACGATTTTTATAAACCATTGAAATTCACTGAAGTAAAGTTTGATTCATCAGTTACTGACTTTGCAGATTATGCCGCTTCGCTTGGAATAAACTATAAAACACTTAAACTTTTTAATCCCTGGCTCAGAGACAGCTCACTAAAAAATAAAAATAGAAAAGAGTACAGCATTAAAATTCCCGAACAGGGAAGTATTGTTCTGATAAAGGAATAAAGCTTTGGGAATGTAGAATTTAGAATGTATAACGTAGAATTGGGAGATTTTAATAGTCGAAAATCATTTTATAATATCTGTTAATCAGCTCTCTTAATTTTTCAATATGAATATTTCGTGAAGCACGAATAATTTCTTTTCCATCAAAAAATATCAGGATTGTTGGAACAGTAAAAACAGATAATTGTCCTGATATTTCTTTTGCTTCATTTAAATCAACATAGTGAAATTCAATTTTGGGAAAGTCTTTCACCAGCATCTCAATAACTTTTGGTTTTAATACTTTGCAAACATTGCATTCAGGAGTGCTTAAATAAAAACACACGGCCGGAGATTCTTCAACTAATTTTATTAAATCATCAAAGGATTTCAAAACTTTCTCTTACAGTTAATAAAAAAGAGGTTGTCTCATAACTCAAATTCTTATGGTAGTCGCAAGCTTTAGCTTGCGAAAATTTAATAAATACGCAACTTAAAAGTTGCGGCTACCGGATTTTTAAGACTTCTGAGACAACCTCTTAATTTTACATTCTACATTACAAATTAGTGATGATGTCCGCCAGCACCGTGAACATGGCCGTGAGCAAGTTCTTCGGGAGTAGCATCACGAACATCTAATAATTCAACATCAAACTCGAGATCTTTTCCGGCAAGTGGATGATTGAAATCAATTGTAATGTCATCACCCTCAACATTGGTAATGGTGAATGGCATTTTGGTTCCATCCGGTGCACTTGCAATATATTGCATACCGACTTCGAGCAGAAAGTCTTGCGGAAAATTTTCTCTTCCGACTACCTGCACAACTTCTTCATTATATTCACCGTAAGCATCTGCAGCAGGAATTGAAATGTGCTTCTTTCCACCGATTAACATCGTATCAACTTCTTCTTCCAGCTTCGGAAGAATTTGTTCCTGTCCGCTAATGTATGAAAATGGTTGAGCATTCTCTGTGGTATCGAGAATATTTCCTTGTTCGTCTTTTAATGTAAAGTTGAGTGTAACAACTTTGTTAGCGCCAATTGGCATAGTTTCTCCTATTTATTAAATAATTGCTTCCTAAGTTTAAACAATAATCAGGCAAAAAGAAATATAGAATCTCTGACTTATCAGTGAAAATAGGGCTTTATTATTCTAAGTTGACACTTGAGATGATAAACAAAAAAAAGTTTGGGACTGTCCAATAAATCAAAAATTCTCAGTCATTGTAAAGACTTCTAAAAATTTTCCCGCTGTTATTTTGGGCCTGCTTGCTGCAGGCAAGCTTGTCGAAAGATGATAAATTGAATTTTAATAACACTTCGACATCCATCTCCGCCAGCTAACGGAACAGTGTAACATTTCTAATTATTAAAAACCAATTTTCCAGAAATCTTTACTAACTAGAGCTTAAATACAATAGGAATTGTAATCTGAACCCGAACATTTTTTCCGCGTTGTTTTCCCGGAGTAAATTTAGAACTTTTAACTGCATCGAGAGCTGCTTCATCACATCCGGAACCAATTCCTTTTATAACTTTTGCTTTGGCAACATTCCCATTTTCATCTATGATTGCCTGAATAAGAACCTTGCCTTCTATTCCCTGACGCTTGGCTGCAATAGGATAAACAATTTTATTCTGGATAGCTGCTAATCCACCAACCGGCTGAGGAGGTTCTTCAACTGCGACAAAGAACGACGGCTCTTCTGTTATCGGCTTTTCTTCTTTAGGAGGAATTATTTCTTCCTTTGGTTTTTCAGTTTTGGGCTGAACTGTTGGAACATTGTTCTGAACATCGCTCGATTCCGGTTTTGTTTCACCGTTAAGTACCGGCTCCTGAATTTTGGGCGCTTCAGGTAAAGGTGGATAAACTACTTTTTGTTCATCTTTCTTTACCGGCTCATTTTTCGGTTGTTCATTTTTGGGCGGCTCAGTTTGAGTAATAGTTTTTTGTAAATCGTTTTGCTGCACTGGTTGGTCTGTTTGTTGAACCAAATTATTCTGAGAATTTAAATCTGAATTTTGGTTTGTAACCGGCTGCTCAACTTTTGTAACAAGTTTTTCCGGCTCTTTCTGCATACTTAAGTAGATCACAAATCCGCCGCCGAACAAAAGAAGAATCAAACCAACAGTGATCATTATGTTGCGTCGTAACTTTTTCTGAAGTTCCCCTATTTCTTTTTCATAAGTCTGTTTATAGTCTTCAATCAGTTTTTCAATATTATGATCTTCTTCGGCTGATTTGTTTTCGAACTTCTTCTCATCTTTAAAATCGGATTTAACTTTTGCTTTGCTTTCCGGCTGCCCGATTACATTACCAGAAATTTTTTCATCCTTTGCTTTATCTGTAATAACAGGAGTTGTTTTTTCTTCCTTTGAAATAACTGGTTTTACTTGTTTTGTTTCAGAATCTTTCTTTAATTCTTTTACTGAATTTTTGTCTTCTTGTTTAGCTGGCTGCTTGCTCTCAACTTGCTCAGGTTTTTTTTCAACAACTGATTTATCTTGTTTTTCTTCATGTTTTTTGACGGGTTCAGCCGGAGCAGGTTTCTTATTTTCAACTAACTTTGTTTTCTCCTGAACGGTTTCCGTCTTAGATAAAATCTGATTTATAGTTTTATTAATTGAAACCGGATCAGGTTGTTTTTGTTTAACTTCTTTAATTGGTTTTGGCTGCTCAACAGATGGAGTTGGTTGTACCTTATTCAGAATGTCTGCTGATAATTTATTCTCAGCTGGTTCTGGTTTTGGTGCTGGCTTTAAATCTGCTGGTTTATTTTCTGCAGGCGGATGATTCGTAAATTTATTTTCTACTAATTCTGGTTCAGCAATTTTTTCTACGGGTTTCTCTTCTGTTTTTTCTTGCGGTTTCTCTGGTTCAGGAACTATTTGAGTTATCTCTTCAATAATTTCTAAATCCTGTTTGCTTGGCTCCTTAAATCTTATTGGAAAATCTTCCTGATTGATTGAAGTATCTTGTTTGGGTATGTTGTCATTAACATTGACTTCAGATTTTGTAAATTTATTTGGTATTACAACATTATATTGTTCAGTATTTCCGATAAGTACATTACTAAAGAGCTTTGTAATCTCGCCCGATAAATCAGTTGGAGGATTTTCCGGAACCAAAGTCGAAGCAAGCAATGCAACAAGATTCTGATATTCTCCAAGAATTGCCCACGGAAATTCAGGGTCTTCTAACTTTTGATTAGTAAGATATTCTTTTTCATCTTTTGACAAACGACCAATTGCTTCAAGCTTTATCAAATCAATTATTTTTTTATTGCCGCCGGCCTCAAGATTTTTTCCGGAAAGATTTTGCATTAATGTTCCGAGAACTGTTTGAACTTTTTGCTTGATAGTGGCTTCGGGCACATTTAATTTTTTTGCTATTTCATCATCTGTCAAACCTTCAAAGAATATCATATTCAAAATCAGATTCTGAACCTCTGTAAGCTGTGTTTTATAAAATCTGATTCTCTCTGCAAAAGCCATTGCAAGTTCAAGTGAGATTGGTTTCATCACAGGAGAAAGCTTAGGAATAATCTTTTCGAATTCATATAAATCATCATAAGCCGGAGAAAGTTTGTGTTCATCCATTCTTTTCAGAACATCAATTGCGCGATTTCGCGTGAGCAAAGTAAGGTGTGTATAAACATTGTTGGTAGTTGCATCATATAATTCAATTCGCTTCCAGAAAATTGCGAATACATTCAGCAATACTCTTTCAGAAAGTTTAGGATCGCCAATAATTTTCTTTATGAGTGAATATAAAAATGATGAGTATCTGCTGTATAGTTGCTCAAATGCCTGAGCATTGAACCCGGCAATTTTGAGTACAAGTTCGCCGTCGGTAATCTGATTTTTGGTTTCGACCATTCTGAAATCCAGCATTTATTTGAATTTAGCATAAATCTGCAATTTTATTGCCATAAGGATTTGATTTCTTTCATTGTAATTCGTGTGTATCAAAAGTTTATGCTTAGGCGCTATTTTGTTATTTTTACAAGTAAAAATTCCTTAAAGGTAAATATGACTTCACAAGAAATACGACAACAATTTTTAGATTTTTTCAAGAGTAAAGATCACAGAATTGTTCCATCCTCGCCGGTTGTTCCGTTTGATGATCCCACATTGCTTTTTACTAATGCGGGAATGAATCAGTTCAAAGATGTTTTTCTCGGAACAGGAACAAGAGAATATAAAAGAGCTGCCAATACTCAAAAGTGTATTCGTGTTAGTGGTAAGCATAACGACCTCGAAGAAGTTGGACACGATACCTATCATCATACTTTTTTTGAAATGCTTGGCAATTGGTCTTTTGGCGATTACTATAAAAAAGAAGCTATTATGTGGGCATGGGAACTGCTCACAGAAGTGTGGAAACTTCCTAAAGAAAGATTGTGGGCAACTGTTTATAAAGATGATGATGAAGCTTTTGAATTATGGAAACAGGTTACAGATATAAATCCAAAACATATTCTTCGCTTTGGTGAAAAAGATAATTTCTGGGAAATGGGTGATACAGGACCTTGCGGACCTTGCTCTGAAATTCACATTAATCTTAGCGACGATTATGATAATCCTTCTTATGTAAATGCAGGCACGCCTGAGTGTATTGAAATCTGGAATCTCGTTTTTATTCAGTACAATCGCGATGAATCCGGAAAACTTCATGAACTTCCCGCAAAACATGTTGATACAGGAATGGGCTTCGAAAGAGTTTGTGCAGTACTTCAGAAAAAATCTTCAAACTATGATACCGATATTTTTATGCCGCTGATAAATGAAATTGTAAAGATCTCTAATGTAAAGTATGAAAATGAAGAAGATAAAATTCCAATGCGTGTAATTGCTGATCACATTCGTGCACTTACTTTTGCAATTGCTGACGGAGCTGTTCCCGGCAATGAAGGAAGAGGATATGTACTTAGAAGAATTTTAAGAAGAGCAGCGCGTTATGGAAGAAAGATAAATCTTAAAGAACCATTTCTCTTTCAGCTTGTTGATGTTCTTGTTCGAACAATGGGAGATGTTTTCCCTGAAATAAGAGAAAAACAGAATTACATTAAAAAAGTAATTAAAGCTGAAGAGGAAAGCTTCAACGCAACACTTGACAGAGGTATCGAATTATTTGAAGAAGTTGTAAGACGACTCAACAAGAATAATCAAAGAATTATTCCCGGCGAAGATGTTTTTAAGCTTTATGATACTTATGGATTTCCGGTTGATCTTACAAGTCTGATGGCAAGAGAAATTAATTTTTCTGTTGATGAAAGCGGTTTTCAAAAACTTATGGAAGCTCAGAAAGAAAGAGCACGCGAAGCTTCCCGTGAAAAGTTTGCTTCAGTTAATATAGTACTAACTGATTTATCATCTTTTAATTTAACAGACAGCAAACCTGTTGAATTTACCGGCTACGATGAACTTAAATCTGAAGCAAAAATTATCGGCATTAAGAAAGAAGGCAACTCAAATCTGATCGTTCTGGACAGAACACCATTTTATGTTGAAGCAGGCGGACAAATAGATGATGTCGGAAAAATCATCGCTCCATCAACTGAAATCGAAATTGTTGATGTTGCGAAAGTAGAATCAGCGGTTATTCACATTTCAGAAAATTCTTCGGCGGAATTATTGCAGCCGGGAATTAGTGTAATTGCCGAAGTTGATGAAAAGCGTCGTTGGGATATTATGAGAAATCACTCTGCAACACATTTTCTGCACAAAGCATTAAGAACTATTCTTGGTACTCATGTTCAACAAGCTGGTTCTTATGTTGGTCCGGATAGGTTAAGATTTGACTTCACCCATTTTGCAAAATTAAGTCCCGAAGAAATTTACGACATAGAAACCCTTGTTAATGAACAATTAAGAAGAAATCTTCCTCTTATTCATCATAGGAATATTCCGTTTGAAGAAGCAAAGAAAATGGGTGCACTTATGTTTTTTGGTGATAAGTACGGAGACAGAGTTAATGTTGTGCAATTCGGTGATTTCACAATGGAATTCTGCGGCGGAACGCATGTGAAAAACTCAAGTCAGATTGGTTTGTTCAAGATTATCAGTGAACAATCAATTGCAAGCGGAGTAAGAAGAATTGAAGCGGTTACAGGTGCTGGTGTTGAGAAATATATTCAGCAGCAACTTGAACATCTTAAACAATCTGAGAAAAAAATTGAAGAGCTTCTAGAAACCAAAAAGAAACTTGAGAAAGAAATTGCTGAACTGAAAATGCGTGAAAAGATTGAACAACTTGATCATATTCTTTCTCTGTATTCTGAAGAAAAAGATGTTCGTATTCACAAGGGCAAAGTTCACGCTGATAATATGGATGAATTAAAATCTCTTGGAGATGAACTCCGGAACAGAATTAAAAGCGGTGTTGGAATTTTAATATCTCAGATTGAAGATAAAGTTGGAATTGTTGCAGTAGTTTCAGATGATCTTATAAAAAGTAAAAATCTAAGCGCCGGAAAAATTGTTGGTGAATTGGCTAAACTTGTTGGTGGAGGAGGCGGAGGTCGTCCACATCTTGCAACGGCAGGCGGAAAAGACATAACAGCAATAACAAAAGCTCTTGCAAAGGTTGAGGAAATAGTTTCGCACCAGATAAAATAGGGAGCTTTACCACTTAGATACTAAGCACACTTAGAATTCACTAAGATGAAGATAACAAAGAAATACATAAACGAGCTGTCTTATAAAATAGTTGGTTGTGCTATAGAAGTTCATAAAAATATAGGACCTGGTCTTTTGGAATCAGTTTATGAAACTTGCTTCATTGAAGAATTAAAATGCAATAATCTGATTGTTTATCGTCAAGTTCCTGTTCCGATAATTTATAAAGGCAAAGAGCTCGGAACTACCATAATTCTCGATTTATTAGTTGACGATTTAATTATAGTCGAGTTAAAAGCTGTTGAATCCACATCTGTCCAAAATAAATTTATTTATGTGGCTAAAGCCTGCCTTTGCTTTTAATTTTTTCAGTTCACTAAAGTGAACTGCAATAAATGCTCATTATATTTTTTTCTATTTCAGTTGGATTCATCCAACTGTTATAGTAAAAAATAGAATATTTTGGGCTTTAGCCAAATTTAATTAAAGCCTGTAAGCAATAAGAAAGTAATACTTGTTATAAGGGATTCAATTAAAAATGAATTTGGTTTATTTTATTTTGAACTAAAATCATAGTTTATTGCTCAGGTTTAAGTTCATTTTGGACAGCATTGGTTGAATCAATTATTCCGGTTTATAAAGCACAACTATTATCATATTTAAAGTTGACGGGAAAACCTAAAGGATTATTAATAAACTTTAATGCTGTGAATATAAAAGATCAATTAGTTCCATTAGTAACAGATATTTTTGCAGGATTACCTGAATCTTAGTGGAGCTCTGTGTTCTAAGCGTCTTAATGGTAAGGTTATTTCATATGTCAAAACAAAAAATCAAATATGTCTGCTCAAGCTGTGGCTATGAATCACTACGCTGGTTGGGAAAATGTCCTGAGTGCGAAAGCTGGAATTCATTTACAGAAGAGATAGTCGAAACAGGCAAACGCAAATCTGAAAAGGCAATTCTTAAATCGCCTGTTCATAAACTGTCAGAAATCACTGCAGCAGAAGAAGATCGAATAATTACGGGAATAACGGAATTCGACCGCGTTCTTGGCGGAGGATTAATGCCCGGCTCAGTTGTTCTGCTTGGCGGTGATCCGGGAATCGGAAAATCAACTCTTGCAATGCAGGCAGCTTCAGGAATTAAAGAAAAAGTTTTATATGTAACAGGGGAAGAATCTGAAAAGCAAATCAAATTAAGATCATCCCGACTTAAAATTAGATCAGAATCATTATACATACTTGCCGAAACAGAATTAAATCAGGTTATTGCTGCAATTGAATCGCTTAAACCATCGGTTATAATTATTGATTCTATACAAACGATGTATAGAAATGAACTTGATAATTCGCCAGGAACTGTAACACAAATAAGAGAATGCACTTCGCTGCTGATGGATGAAGCGAAAAAAAAACATTTAGCTGTAATCATAATCGGTCATGTTACCAAAGAAGGAATTATCGCCGGACCAAAAATTCTTGAGCATATGGTTGATACTGTAATTCAGTTTGAAGGCGAAGCAAATCATTCATTCAGAATACTGAGGTCGCAGAAAAACAGATTTGGCAGTACGAATGAAATCGGCGTTTTTGAAATGCGTGAAGATGGTCTTCGCGAAGTAAAAAACCCCAGCGAACTTTTTTTAAGTGAAAGAGAAAAACAAACTCCGGGTTCAGTTGTTACTTCAACGATTGAAGGAAGTCGTCCGATACTTCTTGAAGTGCAGGCATTGGTTACTCCATCAATGTATGGTTATCCGCAAAGGGTTTCAAACGGATTTGATCAAAGAAGATTATCAATACTACTTGCGGTTCTTGAAAAAAGAGCTTTGGTTAAGGTTTCATCGGCTAATGTATTTATTAATATTGCCGGTGGAATTAAAATTACAGAACCAGCGGCGGATCTTGCTGTTTGTTTAAGCATAGCATCAAGTCTTTCTGAAAAAGTAATTGATAGCCAAACAATTGTGATTGGCGAAGTTGGTTTGGGCGGTGAGTTAAGAAGTGTTGGAAATATTGAAAAGAGAATTCAGGAAGCAGAGAAACTTGGATTTAATACTGTAATTATTCCACACACAAATTCAAGAGGATTAAAAGGAAATTCAAAAATCAGGATAATTCCACACGAGAATCTTTCTGAAACAATCAATTTTCTGATACAATAATTTTCCAAAAATTAATTTTGTTTCGAACTATAAGAGTATTATTTTTTCCTTGCGTCATAAAGGCGCTTTTTTGTTCAATTAATTAAAGGTTCGTTAAGTGAGTACCAAATTGTTCGTGGGAAGTCTTCCCTGGTCGGTTAACGATGCTGAATTAAAAACTTTATTCGAACCATACGGTAAAGTTGCTTCAGCCAAAGTTGTAACCGATAAACAGACCCGCAGATCCAAAGGTTTTGGTTTTGTTGAATTCGAAACCGAAGCTGAAGCTTCTGCAGCAATCAATGCATTAAATGGCTCTGAAGTTAAAGGCCGCAACATAATTGTTAGCGAAGCAAAGCCGAAAAGCTAAGAACTTTTTTTAATGCACTTTGTTTTAAGCGCTCTCTTTATCCGTGAGCGCTTTTTTTATTTACAAAATTTCTTTTTGTTTACAGTAAAAACATAATTTGATTTTGTGAACCCTTACTCATAAACTTTCGTTATAACTTCAAACAAAAAGAAAAAAATGAAAATACTACTTACCGGAGCTACAGGATATATCGGGAAAAGACTTCTTCCTGTTCTGATAGAACAGGGACACGAAGTTATTTGCTGTGTTCGCGATAAAAAGAGATTACCTGCAGAAGGAATTTATAAACATCCCAATGTTTCTGTGTTTGAAGTTGATTTTCTGAAAGACATTCAAAGTTTAGATTCTGCTGCACCTTCATTCCCGCGAAAGCAGGAATCCAATAATTTAACTTCATCTGTAGTAAGTTCATCTTTACAAGATATTGATGCCGCTTATTATCTCATTCACTCAATGAGTTCCAATGTAAAAGATTTCGCATCGTTGGAAGAAACCTCGGCAAATAATTTTATAAAACTTGTTAAGCAAACTTCTGTTAAGCAGATTATTTATCTCGGCGGAATTACAAACGAAGAAAAACTTTCAAAGCATCTCGCATCAAGAAAAAGAGTTGAGGAAATACTTGCGGCAAGCGGAATTCCGCTCACATCAATCAAATCGGGAATAATTGTCGGCTCAGGAAGTGCATCTTTCGAAATCATTCGTGATCTTGTTGAAAAACTTCCTGTAATGATTGCGCCCAAATGGCTTAACACAAAACATCAGCCAATTGCAATCAGAAATATTTTAGAATATCTCACAGGAGTTTTGCTTAAACCCGAAACATTTAATAAATCCTACGATGTTGGCGGACCGGATATTTTATCTTACAAAGAAATGCTTCTTCAGTTTGCAGAAGTACGCGGACTTAAAAGATTTATTTTCACTGTTCCCGTTATGACTCCGCGGCTTTCTTCTTACTGGCTTTACTTCGTCACATCAACATCATATATGCTTGCAATAAATCTTGTTAACAGTATGAAAGTTGAAGTAGTAGCAAAAGATAATGAGCTTGAAAAAATGCTCGACATAAAACCCATATCATACAAAGAAGCAGTGCAACTTGCATTTCAGAAGATTGAACAGAACAATGTTGTATCGAGCTGGAAAGATTCTCTCGTATCAAGTTATGTTGATAACTCTTTGCTTGAACATATAAACGTACCAACCAACGGATGCTATGTTGATAAAAGAGAAAAAGAAATTACAACAAGTGTTGAACAGGTTTTAGAAAACATTTGGTCAATTGGTGGTGAACGCGGATGGTATTACGGTGATTGGCTATGGCACTTACGCGGATTTTTAGATAAGCTTGCCGGCGGTGTTGGCTTGCGAAGAGGCAGAACAAACAAAACAGAAATTCACACCGGCGATACACTTGATTTCTGGCGTGTGCTTGCTGCTGATAAAGAGAATAAAAGATTACTGCTTTATGCCGAAATGAAATTGCCCGGTGAAGCCTGGCTTGAGTTTAAGATTTTTGAGAAGAACGGAAAAAACTTTTTACAGCAAACAGCAACTTTTCGTCCCAGAGGATTACTTGGCAGAATGTATTGGTATTCTGTTTTACCGCTTCACTTTTTTGTGTTTGATGGAATGGCGGAGAATATTGTAAGGTATAAAAGTTAAATATTATCAAAAGGACTTTTTATTTTCTTAACAGAAGCAGGATTGATGTGAGTATAAATTTGAGTTGTAGATAAGTGTTTGTGCCCAAGCAATTCCTGAATGAACCGAATATCTGTTCCATTATCAAGTAAATGCGAAGCGAAACTATGCCGCAATGAATGCACTG